>Ga0265299_10001283_pt1 | contig 29234 bp, 38 predicted proteins | sample AusTroGonzalo_MG_4_FD_193485 | JGI IMG/M metagenome (GOLD analysis project Ga0265299, IMG submission 193485) | Bovine rumen microbial communities from tropical cattle in Woodstock, Queensland, Australia - Gonzalo_02 | ecosystem: Host-associated > Mammals > Digestive system > Stomach > Rumen ... | reverse complement strand
ATATGTACTCAAATTAATTCAGCCGCAAAAGTAATGGAAATAAAGCAATTAAACAAGTATTGAGTATGGAAATTAAGTAAAATTAGCGTTTTGAGTACATATTACCTTACTTTTAGGTTAGAAACGAATACGACAGATTGCATCGTTCGTTGCACTATCGATTTTTGTGTTCATTCGTTTGGAGAGTTACAGACAATCATAGCACACGTTTCGGCTATTGAAGGGGTTGAAGAGGTGAAAAAGATATAAGACAGACTGTATATGAAGGATATGCGAGTATTAGCCGTGTTCATGCTGATGTTGTTGCTTGGTGGCGTTTTGGGACTCACCCCATCAGCCTGTAAGGGTAATCAGCCTGTAACAGAACAAGACACAGAAGACTCTGCCGTATATGATGCAGCAACAGAGTATGAAAAGAATGAATATGACGAAGAAGACAGCATCAGTAATGAGTACTCCTGGGAATCACCTGCTATTCCACAGTTCGTCAGGAGATTGAATCCTAACGGGGATTGGAGTGCTGATACGATATGTGTCGTTAATGGCAAAGCATTTTTTCTTGCATACGATAACTGTATGAACGCAGTGTATAGTGAGGATGGCGTTCTTGCCGCAGATCCAACACTGAGTGTGCTTCCTTACGACAAGGAGAGAAACATTTTCCATGTAAGCATAGTGGGTAAGGATTTATTGGTGGATTTCGCTGACGGAGAAAGCAGAAAACAAATGTCGACTCTTTCTGTATCTCTGCCGGAATTCAAGATGTTTCATCATCATATAACGGCGGACTTTTGTGAAAGGGTTTCCTATGACATTGCAGTTGATTTTCCCAAGCGTACAGTTGCAGATTGTGATGCCATTACTAAATGGCTTATTGGAAAAATAGAGGATTCGGAGAATATGCATGGTGAATTACCGCCTCTCAATGCCTTTTATATCGGATATGCAAAAAGGTCGAATACTGGCTGGCGATATGATGGTGACATTCATAATACAAAGAGAATACTCAAGTTCGCATCAGACGTGTATTTTGCGACAATCAAAGGCGATTATGGACTGGACGAGAATGATTATCCGTTCAGTTTATTCTCTATCTTATATCTGAAAGCATACGTGAAGAACAATAGATTTGTGACCTTTCAGCAATACACACACGACTACTATGGTGGTGCTCATGGCTACTATACTGAGCGGCTTATTTCCTTCGATCCAATCCACAAGAAGGAAATTGACTACAAATACATGTTCAAGGACAACTGTATGGAAGATATAATTGTCCTGCTTAAAGAAGAGGCCTACAAATCCACCAACTATCAGGAGTGGAAGCCGAATATTGATGAGTTTGTGTGTGTGAAGGACGAAGATGACAAGCCTACTGGACTGTATCGCCTACCTCACCCCGGACTTTCAAATGAGGGTGTCGTATTCTCATTTCAGCCTTATGAGATAAGTTGTTTTGCGGCAGGTACATTCCATTTCACCATTCCGTATGAACGTATAAGACCATATCTGACAGATAAAGCAAGGTGGTGCTTGAATATGAATTGAACTGTTAAAAGCAAAGATATATGAAGAGTGTTTTCGTTTTTATTGCAGCCGTATTGATGGCAAGTTGTGCAAAATTAGAGTTTGATGAGTTGACGGATTATCCTGTTGCAGATGTGGCAGATCCTGTCAGTAATGTGAACGTAAATATAGAAGGGGGAGGCTGGGAAATCCATTCCTTGTATTTCATGGACAGAGACACCTGGAAGGTTCGGGCCAAGTACCGTAAGGAGTTGCATGGACCACGATGGTATTATTATGAGCTTGATTCCGTAAAGGAATATAAGGTCTTGTCTGATGCAGCACACCCTTTCCTGATGCAGAAGACTTATGAGTCAGATGAAGTCGCAAAGACATTCACCTGTCATGGAGATACGATAAGGATTCATCATTGTGGTTACTATCCTGTAGAGAATCCCCTGTATGCCCTATTAGTAGTCACGAAGAAGGACGGGAAATATAAAAGCCAAGACTGGTCCTATGATGAAAGCATTAGGTATCCTAGTACAGAAAACAATGATATAGAAGATGGACAGGATTAGAACAATAAAAGGATTGGAGAAATCTCTGTTTATAATTGATCTTCTCCTGTGCAGTATCTGGGGATTATTCATGTTCTCAACCTGGGGCTTTAGCATCAGGGCATTAATAGTTCCTTTGCTGTTGGTCATAATAAGGTTTGAAGTTTCGTTTCTGGTGTATAAGCGTGTGGGGCATGGCTTGTATTCAGCCATTGCTTTTGCGGTTCTGCTACTCTTCTATGAGCATCGTGACTTTGTAGTTGGACTACCTATTGTAAGGATGGTGGATTATGTCTGTATGATATTTGGAGACACTGCCCCCAAACTATTCTATACAGACTATTACTATTCTTCAGAAAAGGACACGGGACAATTGATTGCGAACTTGGGCTATGTCTGGCTTGCTGGCTATCCTATACTATTTGGCCTATATTCATTGCTTAAGATTAGAACGATCAAGTTCAGATTCATACCAGGATGGAAGTTTATTATCAAGTATGTTCTTGCAGTATCAGTTTATGCCTATTTTTATGAATTTGTCAGGGAACCCTCTTCTCCACCAGATTGGTGGGCTTGGACATTACTGATGTCATTAATACCTGTTATTTCTGAGCGATACCGCTATAAGGAATCTTCAGCAAACTTCACACCTTTATGGAAAGACAGGCAGGTGAGTTTTTTTGGATTGGTATCTCTCATTATGTTGACGGCCTTTCTGATAGGACGTGAGAATCCGGGATATCTTGGATTCGTTGGCGTACTGACATTGCCAGTACTACTGCTATATGTCATTATGCTGTTTGAGGATAAGCACCTACAAAGTCGTGATGCCAAGATACTTATTGCAGGCTCATTTGTTTTTTGGTGGGCACAGTTCTTCGACCACGAATGTAAGATTGCATGTCTTGTTATCAACTTGTGTTGCATCGCATACGTCTGTTTTCTGAAAGGGCTTAACTGGAAGACATTACTGTTTGTGCCGATTGCGATAGCTGTTTATATTCAGCCACTTTGCATTGGCTATAATCTCTATACAGCCACACATGTCGGTATGATGGGTAAATACAGGCACTATGAAAAAGCTATCAATGGCTTATGGGTAGTTGACAATGGTAAAGAAAGACTGGGAATAAGAGACCGTTATGGAATGGTGCTCAATGCTGGTTATGAAGAGATTTATCAACTTCAGCCGTCAAAGCCTTATGTGAAGGTTAAGAAGGATGGAAAATGGGGAATCTATGACCTTGAACAACATCGGATGGACATAGAACCAGCATATACTGACATCATACAGAAGGGCAAATATACCTTTTTGCTGTCGGATAAAGAGAATCCTCAGAACAACAAATATCTGACGATGTATGTTCAGTATTACAAATATCTGGCAAAATTTGGGAAGTTCTATGAATTGACAGATACCATTCCCAAAGAACCGCTTGCCTACGATTGGTCTCAGCTTGACGATTTGTAGAATGACCATCCGTAATCGGTAAGAAGGGGAACTCCCTTCCTACCGACTCATTTCTACTTCTTACTGAGAAGATGACATAAGTTTTCATCGTTAGATATACGCGCAAGTTCTTCAGCCACAATCTGCTTGACTTCATTTTTGATGTTGAGATAGTTTTCCCGAACCATTTCATCCATGTTGTCGTTACCGTTTTCATCAAGGAAGTCGGTGATAACAGGGATCGGCTTATAAGCTTTGGTTTCTTTAGCAACCTTTGCATTGTCAACAACGATTTCTGCATGGAAGATTTTCTGGTCGATGCGCTCGTCGAAGTTGTCAGAGACGGCACCGACAAACATGCCTTGGGTCAGTGTTGAAATCTTGCTGGGTGGTATGAGCGAATCCATCTGGGTATTGATGGAAGTGGAAACGTCTTGTCTATTGATGGACATGGACTGTCGTTTCTGGAGTACCTTGCCGAAACGCTCACTCAATGTCTTGGCAGTTTCACCAACAACTTGGCCGCTAAAGACATTTCCCACAGTATTCTGTACTACCTTTGCTTCTTTGTCACCATAGTCACGGACTAACTGGCTGAAATCCTGAAAACCGAGGCATACAGCAACTTTGTTGCTTCGGGCAGTGGCAATCAGGTTATCCAGTCCCTTGAAGTAGATGGTGGGCAACTCATCAATGATAACTGAGGATTTGAGCATTCCCTTCTTATTGATAAGTTTCACAATACGGCTGTTATACAGACCGAGTGCTGCACCATAGATGTTCTGACGATCAGGGTTGTTCCCAACACATAGGATTTTCGGCTCTTGGGGATTATTGATGTCAAGCGTGAACTCACTGGCAGACATGACCCAATAGAGCTGTGGGGAGATCATTCTGGACAAAGGAATCTTGGCACTTGCTATCTGGCCCTGAAGCTGATCGGCAGCGCCTCCTTGCCATGCATCTATGAAGGGGGACATATAGTTTTCCAATTCGGGATAGGACGATAGTATCGGGAAAATGTCCTCATACTTTCGGTTAAGGAACTCAACGGCATGAGGGAAGGTACAGTACTTGCCTCCTTGGTAGAGTTTGAGGAACCAGATGATGGCAGCGAACAAGATGATAGGCGATTCTACAAAGAAGTCACCCTGTTTCTGTACCCATGTGCGGTTGAGGTTGAGCATGATGGTATAGGCCGACTCATAGGCATCGGAAATGTCTGTCATGAAGTCTGGGTGTATGGGATTGCATCGGTGACTTCTGCGAGGGTCATCGAAATTGATGACATAGAATTTGGGTAGCACCTTATAGCCAGACTTGTGAGTCAGCATGTGGTTGTAGGCAATAGTACTAAGGTCGCTGAACTTGTAATCGTAGATGTACATTGAGAAGCCCTTTTCAATGGACTGTTTGATGAAATTGTTCACCACAGCGTAGGACTTACCGCTACCCGGAGTGCCAAGAACTATTGTGGCACGGAACGGATTGACCACATTAATCCAACCCTTGTTCCACTTCTTTTTGTAGTAGAAGCGTGTCGGCAAGTTGATGGAATACTCATTCTCCAACAGGCGTGTCTCTTGCATGAAGGATTCATTCTCGTTGTTGAAAACATCATCCATGAGGTTGTTCTGTAACAGTCGGCTCATCCACAGACCACCCATCAGCAGACATATATAACCAACGGATATGGTCAGGATGTAGAGTGCCGTACAGAATACAAATGGGAATGCTAAGTCGAGAATCCACCAGTTGAGGAAAAATAGCACGAAGCCGACGGCAAGTGAAGTCCAGATGCGTGGCCACGTCATCTTGTCCTCCTTTACGCCTTTGGTGCCGAGACAGGATAGGGCCAACAACAGTACGGCAAACAGTTTGGAATAAAGGATTGAGTGAAACAGCCCTGCCGTTCGGTCGAAATTTGTGAGAATGCGGTCAACAATGCCCATCTGTATGTGCCAGTCTACAATTGTGGCATAGCAATACCAATAGACATTCATCACTACGAGAATAATACTCACGGCTCGCATAAACTCCATGATTTTGGCGAGACCTCTCAAATCATCTTCTTGTTGCATAATACTTTGAATTTTGTTGTTATTAATAATCGGTGATTACAGTCTTGGACCACGACGCTTTTTCTTCTTGCGCTGAAGTCTGCGTCTGAATGCCTCTTCTTCGGCATCCGTAACAGGGTTATCGGTATTGAGGAAGTCAAGGGCATCAAGGAAGGACGCGGTACCCGATGCGCTATAGCTGTATTCAGTACCGCTGTCATCAGATGACTGTTGCGTTTGACCCTGACTGCTGTCGGTATCCGTATCGCTGTCATGATACCGCTCTTGTTCGTTACCTTCGTGTTCAGGGAAGGGATGCTGCTCTTCAATCGGGGTGTTGAAGTGTTTGTCGAGTGAGTTTGCAGAGAACTCCTTACCCATACGGGAACCATTGAGGACACAATGAGTGCGATGGTCAATGAAGGTTGCACCGTATAGTCTGCCCTCATCTGTGTAACGGAAAACACAGTCAATACCCTTTTCCTTCAGGATCTCCATCAGTTCATTCTTATCGTATGTACGACGAAGGGCATACTCCAATGTTTTCCTTGTCGGTTCTGTAAGATTCTTCTCCTTGATGTTCTTCTTGGAGAATGTCGCTTTACGTTGAAGTGCCTCATAGCCGACGGACTTGCCAAATAGTGAGGACTTGAATGGATTGCCTATCTTCTCACCATTGGCATCAATAACGGAATAAACTAACCCGTTATAATCCTCTCCTTTTGCATTGCCTCTTACCTCTTCCACTGTCATGTTGTAAAGCGACAGTAGTGCCCTTAGTTCACCGATTGTCTGGAACTGGTTGTCACGGAACACAGCCTTGATAGTATTCCTCACTTGTTTTTTGATGTCCCCTGTGTCTGGATTCACTGGATGCAGGGGATTTTGCTGTTTGTTCTCCCGCTTCTCACCCTTGTGCAAGTTGTAGCGTCGCTCAAAGTCCTGGACGATGGCGAGGCTGCGCTTGTGGGTAAAGTCAGAGTTGATGCGTTTACCCTGTTCATCCACACGGACTGATATGATATGCAGGTGATGACGGTCGATGTCCTCATGTTTCACGATGATATACGGCTGGTCACCATAGCCCATGCGCTGCATGTACTCATGTGCCATTTCGGTCAGTTCCCTATCCGTCAGTCTGTCATCAGGATGGGGATTGAGCGAGACGTGGATGACAGGTTTTTCCGTGCGCATCTGCAATGGCATGTGCCGCTCAAAGTCATGCAAAACCTGAGCAATGTCAACCTTGCCTGTACCATCATTGAAGATCTTGTTGGTATCAAGCAGTTGTCCCTTGCCCTCGTTCACTTTGTCGGCATTGTACTTGATAGCACCGAAGAGACCGGAGCCGATTGTAATCTTTGCTACCATCGTTCCTTTGCCTCCTTTGCCAATGCCACAATCTTCTGCCCCTGCTCCATCATCTGACGGGTAAGACCCTCTAAACGATAGAGCAAGGCCATTGCCTTCTTCTCGGAAAAGTGGCTACGCAGTTCCTTCACCACTTGGTTATAGTTGACTGCCACACCACGGAACTGGGCATGGAACGATGACAGTTTTTCGTAGAACTCAATCATCGTCTTATCCACTTTCACCACACGGAATGGCTCAGCAAATACCCTCGACTTGACGAAAACAGCCTTGGCGTACACGCCTGACTGTTCGTAAAGTGTGAGGAACCTGGCCCATTCCACATCGTCGAAGCGTACCATCACGCAGTGGGTACATTTGTTGTTCTTCGGGTATCGACCCGCCTTTCGTTTCTTGTTCTCTTCCATATTATCTGTGATACGTTACTATCGTTTCTTCCAATCAGGGGATGACGACTTCGGAGTCAGCCCCCAGCCCCCTGCAAGGGCAAGATGGGAGTTTCGTGGGTAACCCGAAACCTTTTGAGTAACTCAAAAGACATCTTGCTATGCTCCTGCGGGCATACATAATCTGCCTTGCGGACGGATTAGTCGCTTCGATAGACCAATCATCGGTCGTGACCGACATACACCGTCGCTTCCCGATTCACTTTGCGGGTGCAAAGGTCGGCGTTTCCCATGACTTCAAATGTCAAGTTGATATCAAGTTGATAACAAGAAAATTGTGGGCTTGCCCTCCGTGCGCAGATTTGAAGGGCATTTCAGCGCAACAGGCTCCGGAATTTTGGCTGGCCGTGAAAATCATCGTTCCTTTGCACCGTCAATCGAACGAACGAGCTAACGATAGTTGGAAAGATGGAACGTTGGAACGATAGAACGTACGAGAGTTGGAACGCTGTAACGAAAGAACGCTGGAAAGAGCGCACAAACGACAGATTGATGGTGGGAACAGACTTTCCTTCTGTCCTGATAACGAACGTAGGAACAGACCATCCTTCGCACGAACGCTGTAACGAACCATCGAACACTGTTAGGAGCGAACGAGCAATCGAAAGTTCTAACCTACGAACGACAGGACGATAGAAGCAATGAGCGAACAAACGTAAGGTATAACCATATAACGAAAGAAGAAATGAAAGAAACAAAATTCATCGCCTTCTCCACCCAGAAAGGAGGAGCTGGCAAGACAACGCTGACGGTGCTGACAGCGAGTTATCTGCACTATGTGAGGGGGCTGAACGTGGGAGTTGTTGACTGCGACTTTCCTCAGTTCAGTATTGTGGACATGCGCAAGCGGGACTTTGAGAACATCAAGGGCAACGAGCAGCTGTGCAAGCAGGCCTTCGACCAGTGCAAGCGACTGAACAAGAAATCGTACCCCATCAAGGACAGCCGTCCTGAGGATGCCATTGATGTTGGCAAGGAAATGGCACAGGACTATGATCTTGACATCGTGTTCTTCGACCTGCCAGGAACCTTGAACAATCCTGAGGTGCTGAAGGTCGTGTCACAGATGGACTATGTGTTCTGTCCCATCATTGCCGACAAGGTGGTGATGGAGAGTTCACTGGTGTTTGCAAGATTGGTGAATGAATCCCTCATCATTCCCGGCAACGGACGAATCAAGGGACTCCATTTTGTATGGAACATGGTGGACGGCAGAGAGAAAACCAGACTCTATGAGGTCTATGACAAGATTATCGCTGAACTGGGTATGGATGTTCTTGAGACAGTCATCCCCAACAGTATGCGATTCCGTAAAGAAGGTGACGACAAGGAACTGCGTCCTCTGTTCCGCTCGACGGTGTTTCCTCCCGACAAAACACTGATAAGGGGCAGTAACATCCGTGAACTGTCAGACGAGGTACTGGGTATTATCAAAGCATGAGTGTATGGCAGGTAAGAATGACTATGGTTTTAACGCAGAGGAGGCTATCAACAGCCTCCGTCCAGATACGCCCAAGAGACAGCCCAGAGAGATTCGTGCTGAAGAAAGCCATGAGACCATTGCAGCGGCACCAAAGTCGGAAGCCGCTCCTACGCCAAAGAAAACATCAGAGAAAAGGAGTGGCAAGACCGTTCCGGTTGACGAGTACATGGAATGGCTTAAAGGCAAGACGGACTTTAATACCCGTGCAGGGAAAAGTTGCAACATCAGGAACCGATACCATTACCGAATAGCGAAGTTCATAGGTCTGCTTGGCGACAAGGACCTGTCTATCTCGACCTATATCGATATGGTATTGGGGGAGCATCTTAAGAAATACGAAGAGGCAATGGATGCCGTCATGAAACAGAAGTTCAACGAGATGCAGGAGCTGATAAGCAACGAAGAATAAGCAGAAACGAATAAGAAACAACTATTTGGAAGTAATATGAGTACGATAATGTATGTAATGATTGCCACACTGGTAGTTATGGCAATTATTGACACTGCACTGGTTCTGTGGATGCACAAGTCACAGACAAAGAGTATGGAGATAGGGCATAGGACTCCCATCAGACAAACACAAGAGTATGAGGATGACGAACGATTCCATATCGCCCCGCTCGGAAATCTGGACGAAGAGTATATGAACCTGTTTTCCAATCCTCCGATGGACAAGCCTGCCCGACGTGGGAAGTCGGCCTATCTGCGTGATGACTATCATGAGCGCATCCGTCAGATAGTGAATGCGCTGAACATCGAGGGTGTGAATATATCCAGCTATGTGGATATGGTGCTGACAGACCATCTGATGCGGTATGAGGCACAGATAGACCATCTGCTGCACAACTGCTATGGCAAATCCCGTAAACTGGCCAACTGATGGGGAGTTTCTTCATAATAACCGTATTGAGCATCATCATCTACCTCCTGGTGTGCTATGAATTTTTCTCTCCTGACAGGCAACAGACACATTGGAGCAACGAAAAGCCACAGGGATATGACCATAGACAAACGTCGGATGATGACATTATGGGCAGGAGTACCTTTGACGTGAATGTGGAGTTGCGTCGTATACGAGAACGTGAGGAAGAGCAAAGGCGCAAGGAAGCCATTGCCAAGGGTGAAATGACCGAGGACGGAAAGGAAATTGCCCAAGAGGTAGCGGTAGAAGATTGTGAGGTTGAGGCAAAACGGGAGTGGAAGCAAGTGCCCACAGAGGAACTTGATGCGATGTTCGACGAACCTGACGAACCAGGTGATCCTCACGCGGAGGGAGTCATCATAGATGATATAGACCTTACCTTCCATACTGTCAGGAAGAAGAACCCGACAAAGGAAGAAATACGCAAGGCTGCTGAAACTCTCATAAAGCTTGAGGGTACTGAATTCAAGGACGAGATTTGCAGATTGCTTCCAGAGGCCAAGAACGACATCGACCGTGTGATGAAGATGTATTCAGCAGAACTCAATGGCAATGAGACTAAGCCAGAGTCGCAGGTCATCAAGAAACAAGAGAAGAAGCCCTTTCCTGAGAGGTTTGAAGACTTTTCCGTGGAGGACTTAGTGTAGAACGATTAAAACAGCAATGCTGATGAAAGAAAGAGACTACGGATAGAGGTGAGTCAATAAACCACTGAATCCAATTATCCAATCCACAATTAACAACAGTAATAACAATTAAAACGTAAACGAAAAAAATGAAAATGAATGTAACAAAGTTTGTGAGCAAGAAACTCGTCGCCTGTGCAGCCCTGATTGCTGCTGGAATGTCAACCGCTATGGCCCAGGGCAACGGCCTTGCAGGTATCAATGAGGCAACCAGCATGGTGACATCGTACTTCGAGCCTGGCACGAAGCTCATCTATGCCATCGGTGCCGTCGTTGGCCTTATCGGCGGTGTGAAGGTCTATGGCAAGTTCTCGTCCGGTGATCCCGACACCTCGAAGACTGCTGCGTCCTGGTTCGGCGCCTGTATCTTCCTCATCGTGGCCGCTACCATCCTCCGCTCGTTCTTCCTCTAAGCCTATAATATAAAATAAGGTATAAGGAAAACGACCAATGGCTGAGTTCAATATCAACAAGGGTATTGGCCAGTCGGTGGAGTTCAAGGGATTGAAGGCGCAGTATCTCTTCATCTTCGCGGGCGGACTGCTTGCAGTCTTTGTCCTCTTCGTGATTCTCTATCTCGCTGGCATCAACCAGTGGGTGTGCATCGGTCTGGGCGTTTCGTCTGCCTCGCTGCTGGTGTGGCAGACCTTCGCCCTCAACCGACGCTATGGGGAGCACGGACTGATGAAGAGAATGGCCAACCGCAATCACCCCCGATTCCTGATCAACCGACGAAAGCCGTACCTGATTATCAAGAACCAAGTGAACATTAACGACAATGAGGAATACGCTGAAAGCAACCACGATTGAAAACAAGTTGCCCCTGCTGGCCGTTGAGAACGGTTGCATCGTGTCGAAGGACGCTGACCTGACCGTCGCCTCGAGGTGACACTGCCGGAACTGTACACCGTGACCTCACAGGAGTACGAGACCATTCACGGCTGCTGGTGCAAGGCTATCAAGGTACTGCCAGACTACAGCATCGTACATAAGCAGGACTGGTTTATCCGTGAGACCTACAAGCCGGAGTTGCAGAAGGATTGCATGACATTCCTGTCCCGCAGTTTTGAGCGCCATTTCAACGAGCGTCCGTTCCTGAAGCATTCGTGCTACCTCTACCTGACGAAGACCACGAAGGAGCGCAACCGTATGCAGAGCAATTTTTCGACGCTGTGCCGAGGCCACATCATCCCGAAGGAACTGGACAAGGAAACGGCCTCGCGCTTCCTGGAGTCTGTGGAGCAGTTCGAGCGCATCATGAACGACTCCGGATTTGTGAAGCTGCGCAAGCTGACCGACAACGAGATTGTCGGCACCCGTCGCAAGGCGGGAGTGATAGAGCGCTACCTGTCGCTGATGCCTGAGGATAACGCCTCGCTGCAGGACATCGACCTCAGTCCCGACGAAATGAAGATTGGCGACAACCGCCTGTGTCTCTTCACCCTTTCCGACGTGAACGATCTCCCTGCCAAGGTGCATACCGACACCCGCTATGAGCGTCTGAGCACAGACCGAAGCGACTGCCGCCTGTCGTTTGCCAGTCCCGTGGGACTGCTGCTGTCCTGCAACCACATCTACAATCAGTATGTGCTCATCGACAACAGCGACGACAACCTGCAGCGGTTTGAGAAGACCGCCAGGAATATGCAGTCGCTGAGCCGCTACTCGCGAAGCAACGCCATCAACAAGGAGTGGATAGACCTCTATCTGAACGAGGCCCATTCCCAGGGACTCATCAGCGTCCGTGCGCACTACAACGTCATTGCATGGAGCGACGACGCCGAGGAACTGAAGCATGCCAAGAACGACATAGGCAGTCAGTTGGCAAGTATGGAGTGTATGCCCCGTCACAACACCGTGGACTGCCCGACGCTCTACTGGTCTGGCATCCCCGGCAACGAGGCCGACTTTCCTGCGGAAGAATCGTTCTACACCTTCATCGAGCCAGCGGTGTGCCTCTTCACTGAGGAAACCAATTACCGTAGTTCACTCTCGCCCTTCGGCATCAAGATGGTGGACAGGCTGACGGGAAAACCGCTGCACATCGACATCTCCGACTTGCCGATGAAGAAGGGTGTCACGACGAATAGAAATAAGTTCGTGCTGGGGCCGTCAGGCAGCGGAAAGTCGTTCTTCATGAACCACGTCGTGCGCCAGTACTACGAGCAGGGCACCCACGTCGTGCTGATTGATACGGGCCACTCCTATTCAGGGCTGTGTGACATGATCCACCGCAAGACGCACGGACAGGACGGCATCTACTACACCTACACCGAGGAACACCCGATTTCGTTCAACCCGTTCTATACGGACGACTACGTTTTCGACGTGGAGAAGAAAGACTCGATCGTGACGCTGCTGCTGACGCTCTGGAAGAGCGAGAACGAGGAGGTCACCAAGACGGAGTCTGGCGAATTGGGCAGTGCCGTGTCGGCATACATCAGCATGATACAGGCAGACCATACCGTCGTGCCGTGCTTCGACACCTTCTATGAGTACATGCGCGATGTGTACCGTACCCAGATGGCTGAGCGTGACATCAAGGTCGGCAAGGATGACTTCAACATCGACAACTTCCTGACGACGCTGCGCCAGTACTACCGTGGCGGTCGCTACGACTTCCTGCTGAACTCGAAGGAGAACATCGACCTGCTCAGCAAACGCTTCATCGTGTTTGAAATAGACTCCATCAAGGACAACAAGGAGCTGTTCCCTGTGGTGACCATCATCATCATGGAGGCGTTCATCAACAAGATGCGACGTCTGAAAGGTGTGAGGAAGATGCTGGTGGTGGAAGAGGCGTGGAAGGCGCTGACCTCGGCAAACATGGCCTCCTATATGCTCTACATGTACAAGACAGTGCGCAAGTTCTTCGGTGAGGCAGTCGTGGTGACACAGGAGGTGGACGATATTATCTCTTCGCCCATCGTGAAGGAGAGCATCATCAACAATTCCGACTGTAAGATACTGCTCGACCAGCGCAAGTACATGAACAAGTTCGACCAGATCCAGAACCTGCTCGGACTGACGGAGAAGGAGAAGGGCCAGATTCTGAGCATCAACCAGGCCAACAACCCCTCACGTCTCTACAAGGAAGTGTGGATAGGCTTGGGCGGTACGCAGTCGGCAGTCTATGCCACCGAGGTAAGTCCCGAAGAGTACCTTGCCTACACGACGGAAGAGACCGAGAAGATTGAGGTGCAGCAACTGGCAGAGCAGTTGGGCGGTGACATCGAGGGTGCCATCAGGCAACTGGCAGAGAAACGTCGTGAAGGAAACAAATAAACGGTGCAGCAATGTACCAAGTTATAAACCAATTAAAACAATTAAAACAATGAGAACAAAAGTATTAGTGATGATGAGCCTCTGCATGACATTGTTCGTCGGCAAGGCCAGTGCGCAGTGGACGGTCGTTGACCCGACAAACCTTGCACAGGGTATTGTGAACTCCTGCCGTGAGATCGTGCAGACCTCCACGACCGCAGAAAACATGATCAACAACTTCAAGGAAACAGTCAAGATCTACGAGCAGGGTAAGAAGTACTACGATGCCCTGAAGTCTGTGAACAACCTCGTCCGCGATGCCCGTAAGGTACAGCAGACCATCGTCATGGTGGGTGACATCACCGACATCTATGTCAACTCCTTCCAGAAGATGATGAACGACGAGAACTTTTCCGTTGAAGAGCTGTCTGCCATTGCATCGGGCTACACGAAACTGCTGGAGGAATCGACGGGCGTCCTGAATGAGTTGAAGACGGTAGTGAACATCTCTACGCTGTCGATGACCGACAAAGACAGGATGGACGTGGTGGACAAGTGCTACAACGACATGAAGCACTACCGCAATCTGGTGAACTACTATACCAACAAGAACATCAGCGTCTCGTACCTCCGTGCCAAGAAGAAGCACGACCTCGACCGTGTGCTGAAGCTCTACGGCAAGGGTGCAGAGAAGTACTGGTAAACCTAACGTGAGAAGGCAATGATGACAGACTTATTGCTAATCATCGACACGGACAACATCCACACCATCCTGCGCCAGTTGTACGATGACATGATGCCGCTCTGCTCAGACATGACGGGCGTGGCGAGGGCGATAGCCGGATTGGGTGCGCTCTTCTATGTCGCCTACAGGGTATGGCAGTCATTGGCAAGGGCTGAGCCGATAGACGTATTCCCGATGCTGCGTCCCTTTGCCCTCGGGCTGTGCATCCTGCTGTTTCCGACGGTGGTACTCGGTACGCTCAACAGCGTGTTAAGCCCTGTGGTGCAGGGTGTCAGCAGTATGCTTGAAGGGCAGAAACTGGACTTGGAGCAACTGAGGCAGCAGAAGGACGAGCTGGAGGTGGAGATGATGAAGCGCAACCCGGAGACGGCCTACTTGGTGGATGATGCGGAGTTTGACAAGGAACTGGACAACCTCGGCATATCTCCTTCGGATTTGGCAACGATGGCGGGCATGTATGCAGAGCGTGGTCTTTACAAGCTACAGAAGATGATACGCGACGGCTTCCGTTACCTGCTGGAACTGGTGTTCGAGGCGGTATCGCTGATGATAGACGTGCTGAGGACGTTCTTCCTGATAGTGCTGGCGATACTCGGGCCGCTGGCCTTCGGCATAGCGGTGTACGACGGCTTCCAGTCCACACTTACGGGATGGCTGTGCAGGTACATACAAGTTTACCTGTGGCTTCCGATAGCAGATCTGTTCAGCTGCATACTGGCACGTATTCAGGAACTGAGCATCGCACATGACATCGAGCAGATGCAGACAGATCCGGGTTTTTCTCTTGACACCTCGGATGGCGTGTACCTCATCGTGATGATTATCGGCATCATCGGGTACTTCTGCGTACCGACTGTTGCGGGCTGGGTGATCCAGGCAGGAGGCATCAGCAACTACGGGCGTAACGTGAACAAGTCAATCACCAAGAGCGGCGGCGCACTGAAGAGCGGTGCCCTGTGGTTGGCAAAATAGAAAAAGTGTAACAACTAAAATTGTAACGACTAAAGAGAAATGGAATTCAAGTCATTGAAGAACATCGAATCATCATTCCGGCAGCTTCGGCTGTTCGGAATGATCTTCCTGGCCGCTTGTACGGTGGTCACGGTGTGGTCGGTGTGGAGTTCGTACTCATTTGCAGAGAAGCAGCGGGAAAAGATCTATGTGCTGGACGGCGGTAAGTCGCTGATGCTGGCACTTTCGCAAGACCTCTCGCAGAACAGACCAGCGGAGGCGAGGGAACATGTGCGGCGCTTTCACGAACTGTTCTTTACGCTGGCCCCAGAGAAGAGTGCCATTGAAAGCAACGTGAAACGCGCACTGGTAATGGCCGACAAGAGCGCCTACAACTACTACCGTGACTTTGCGGAACAGGGCTTTTATAACCGTGTCATCGCGGGCAACATCAACCAGACGGTGAGAGTGGACAGCGTGGTATGCGACTTCGACAGCTATCCGTATCAGGTGAGGACGTTTGCAAGGCAGACCATCATCCGTGAGAGTAACATCACAGAAAGAACACTGGTCACGGAGTGCCGACTGATGAACTCCAGCCGCTCGGACGACAACCCCAACGGCTTCCAGATCAGGAACTTTACGATTATCGAGAACAAGGACATCAGGACGGTGAAGAAATGAAGCAGGAAGAAACGAAGCCATCCCTTTTAAGGGAGGTGAGGCAGAGAATAGCGGGAGGCATCAGGGCAAGGCTTAATGCGCTCTCGCCTACGGAGAGGCTGTATGTGGTGTTCGGGATGCTTGCTGTCATGGCGGTACTGCTGCTGTTCAGCATCTGGCAGACGGTGAGGGATATTGCCGACAGGAAAGAGAACGCGACAATCGTGATAGAGCATATCGACCAGCCGATTGTGATAACGAAGAAGGACTATTCACTAACAAACGAGAACGGAAATGGAGAAAGAAGAAATGAAGAACCAGGAGCAGGTGCAAGACGGGGCCTTGGCCAGCTCATCCCCGGAGGGGCAAGGCAGTGAGGAAACGGCTGCACACCCAAAGGAAGAACGGAAGTCGAAGCGGGAGATGACGGAGGAAGAGAAGCAGAAGCGTAACAAGATGATGGTGCTGGGTGTTGCCGTTATCGGTATTGTAGCCATCTTCTACTGGCTGTGTACCTCGCTGACAGGCAACGATGACGGAAACGTCAAGGGACGAAACGGCTTTAATACTGAGATGCCCGATGCAGACCAGGGAAGCAGCAGGATTGCCGACAAAGACAAGGCGTATGAGATGGACGGTGTGAAGAAGAACCTGCAGGCACGGCATGACCTCGGATCATACACCATCGGGGAATCGGACTCCGTGAAGGTCGGTGACGAGATGAGCCTGTTGGTAACTTCTGGGCCGAAGAATGACGAGACCACACCAGCCAAACAGAAGGTACAGCAGTCGGCAGCAGCCTGTAATGAACTGAGCCAGACACTCGGCAGTTTCTATCAGCCGTCGGGCGATGCTGCTAATGAGGAACTACAGAAGCGCATCTCGGAACTGGAGCAGAAACTGTCTTCACAGACTTCATCTGGAAGTAGCAATGTTGATGACCAGTTGGCATTGATGGAAAAGTCGTACCAGTTGGCGGCAAAGTACATGCCGACAGCACAGAACGGCGACGGACAGGTGACCTACGCTGGGGCTGGAGAGCAGTCATCGTCAGGCAGTCAGCAGGGAAAGAAGCGCAAGGTGTCGCCCGTGCAGCAGGTGACGAAGACGGTGGTCTCGGCACTCGGTGGGCAGTGTATGGATGATGAGGATGCTGACGGCTTTACGTTCCAGTCCTTCAATACGGCTGTCGGCTCTGGTGGTGGTGTGCCCCGAAAGAATACCATTTCGGCATCGGTCTATGGCTATCAGACGGTGACGGACGGGCAGACGGTAAGGCTGAGACTGTTGGAACCGATGGCAGTGGAGGAGAGAATCATCCCCAAAGGCGCAATCATTGTCGGGGCCACGAAGATACAGGGCGAACGGCTCTGCATCAGCATTACCTCGATAGAGAATGGCAGGATGATCATTCCCGTGGAGTTGTCGGTCTATGACACCGACGGACAGCAGGGTATCTTTATTCCTAACTCGATGGAGGTAAGTGTCGCCAAGGAGGTTGCCGCCAACATGGGCGGGTCGATGGGTAGCAGCATCAATATCTCGTCGGACGCGAAGGCTCAGTTGGCCTCGGACATCGGCAAGGGACTAATACAGGGGACGAGCCAGTATGTTGCCAAGAAGATGCGAACCGTAAAGGTGCATCTGAAGGCAGGGTATCAGGTGCTGCTCTACCAGAAAGAGAACTGAGTGAAAGAAACAACAATGTATAATCAACAAAGAAGAGAAACTATGAGAATGAAGAAAGTAATGATGATGGCTTGTGCCCTGCTGATGGGCACGGGTGCAGTAAGCGCACAGAACGCAGAACTGCCAAAGGACGGTGACCTCTTTCAAGGTCTGACGCGCAGTATCACTTATGACCGCATGATTCCGCCTCACGGATTGCAGGTGACCTTTGACAAGACGGTGCATCTGATATTCCCGTCGGCAGTGACCTACGTTGACCTGGGTTCTGCCAACATCATGGCGGGCAAGGCCGATGGTGCGGAGAACGTTATCCGCGTGAAGGCCACGAAGCGATGGTTCAAGGGTGAGACGAACATGTCGGTGATTACGGAGGACGGCAGCTTTTATGCGTTTAATGTCAAGTACGCCAAGGAGCCGGACATGCTGAACATCGAGATGAAGGACTTCATCCATGACGGCTCGGCGGTGAACAGACCGAACAACTCAATGGACATCTACCTGAAGGAACTTGGCTCGGAGAGTCCCGTGCTGGTGCGACTGGTGATGAAGAGCATCTGGAAACAGAACGAGCGCATTGTGAAGCACATCGGCAGCAAGGGCTTCGGCATCCGCTTCCTGCTGAAGGGCATCTATACGCACAACGGGCTGCTGTACTTCCACACAGAGATTAAGAACTCCAGCAACGTGCCGTTCGACGTGGACTACATCGTCTGGAAGATCGTGGACAAGAAGGTGGTGAAGCGCACGGCCATTCAGGAGCAGGTCATCCAGCCCCTGCGTACACAAAACTTCGTGCTGAACATTGACGGCAACAGCGCAGAGCGCACGGTGTGGACGATGGATAAGTTCACGCTGCCTGATGACAAGTGTCTGGTGGTTGAACTGGCGGAGAAGAACGGCGGACGTCACCAGCAGTTCGTGATTGAGAACTCGGACCTGGTACGTGCCAAGTTGATTTCGGAATTGAAAGTGAAGTAGGACTACAAACGGAACAAAAAAGGAACAAATGAAGAAACTATTGATGATTGGAGTGCTTGCCCTGACAATGGGGCAAGCCTCTGCACAGCGTTGTCTGCCCAAGATGCAGGGCATTGAGTTGAACGGCAGTTTTGTGGACGGCAAGGCGCTAAGTGCAGCGTTTAGTGGCGGTGTCTCTCTATCGACCTATGCGAAGAACGGCAGCAAGTGGGTATTCGGCGGTGAATACCTGAAACGAGAGTACGGCTATTCGGACACGACCATTCCCGTCGCCCAATTCACAGTAGAAGGCGGCTATTATAAGAAGCTGATCACGGATGTCAGTAAGACGCTGTTTGTCTATGGCGGTGCATCGGTACTGGCAGGCTATGAGAGTGTGAACTGGGGTGAAACGCTACTTGATGACGGTGCGCGACTGACGGACAAAGACGCTTTCATCTATGGCGGTGCTCTGACGCTGAACATCGAGGTGTATCTGTCTGACCGTCTGGCGCTGACGGGAAATGTGCGTGAACGCTGCCTTTGGGGCAATGATACAGGACACTTCCATACTCAGTATGGCATAGGGCTGAAACTGATAATCAACTGAAGACGACGGTATGAGTATCGAAGAAATCAGAGATATGCCCATCACCGACTTCATGCATAAGCTGGAACTGAAGTCAACGAAGAAGCGAGGCTATGAAGTCTGGTATCATGCGCCATACCGCTCGGACAGGACACCGTCCTTTTGCGTGAACACGAAGAAGAACATTTGGAATGACTTTGGGGCAGGAATGGGTGGTGACATCTTTACCCTTGCTGGGCTGATGATCAACTCCAACGACTTCATGGCACAAGCCAAGTATATCGGAGAGTTGACGAACAATCCTATTGATTGCTCAAAGCCACCGAAATTTGAGCCTGTACCTGTGGAACCTCAGTTTACCGATGGAGAGGTAACCCCATTGAGCCATCCCGCATTGCTGAACTATCTTCGAGAAAGAGGCATACCTTCAGATATTGCCACTGCCAACTGTGTAGAGATTCACTATAGCCTACACGGTAAAAACTACTTCGCTGTCGGCTTCCCCAATGAGGACGGCGGTTATGAGATTCGCAACAAATTCTTCAAGGGCAGTATTCCACCAAAGGCCGTATCGCTCATCAAGAATGGCTCAACTACGGTGAATGTCTATGAGGGATTCGTAGACTTTCTTTCTGGTCTGACGCTTGGCCACGGCAGAACGGAGGATAATCTGGTGCTCAATTCTGTTGCCAACAGGGAAAAGGCATACAAGCATCTCGATGGCTACAGTCTCATCAAGTGCTGGCTTGACAACGACGAAGCGGGAAGGCTCTGCCTACAGTCACTCTACAGACGGTACGGCGACAAGGTAAAGGACTTCTCGGTTGTGTTCCGTCCCAGCAAGGACGTGAACGATTATTTACAAGAACTACAAAAGAATAAACAACAAACGAAATCGAAACTGAAATTATGAAGAAACAATTGAAGAGAATGATGATGTGCGCCACAATGATGGCAGCACTGGTAGGTTTTACCTCATGTGAAGATGACCTGGATATTCAGACGAACTATCCCTTTGAGGTGGAGGTGATGCCAGTTCCAACGAAGGTACTGCGCGGTCAGACGGTGGAAATCCGCTGCCATCTGAATAAGGAGGGTGATTACAAAAATACGCTCTATACCATCCGCTGGTTCCTCTACGACGGCACGGGCTCACTGCGCATGGAGAACGGCACAATCCTACAGTCCAATGACCGCTACCTGCTGGAGAACGAGACCTTCCGGCTTTACTACACATCGGCAAGTAAGGATGCGCACAAGTTTATCGTAGTAATCGAGGACTCCAACGGCAACAGCCAGACGCTGACGTTCAACTTCAACAACGAGAACAAGAAGGATGAAAAGGATGAGGATTAGACTGTTGTCGCTCCTGTGCCTCTGCACGGTGGGGATGGCGAGGGCGACACCAAGGAATCTGCCATACACAGAGAAGCAGTTTGAAATGGCGGTCGCCTGTATCAAGCACTTCGAGGGGTGGCACACAACGAAGAACTATCCGTATGTCGGCTACGGTCATCAGCTTCAGAGAGGAGAAAGATACTCGGCGAGGACGCTCACCAAGAAACAGGGTGACTTGCTGCTGCGGCTCGACCTAATGCGGAATCTCTACCTCTTCCGTGGTTACGGCAAGGATGCGCTGTTACTTTCTGTGCTGGCCTATAATGTCGGGCCGTATGCCATCCTCGGTACGTCAAAACGTCCGAAGAGCCGACTACTTCGGAAGATTGAGCGTGGCGACAGGAACATCTACAACGACTACATCGCCTTCTGTCGTTGGCATGGCCGACAGGTGAAGTCCATCAAGTTCCGTAGGCAGGTGGAGTATGACCTTTTCTTTGTCTGGTGATACATGAATGCCTCAGACGAGACCATCAAAAGTCTTGTCTGGGGCATTTCCCTATGTAAGAATGGGGAAAGCACCTCGTCACTTTAGGATAATTCCTTTTGAAAGCTCATGAAAAATGCCGTACTTTGCACTGTGAACAAGAAACAAATGTCGAACCATTTAAAGAATAGGAGACAAAGTTATGAAGACAATGAATAAGGTGATCGCAGCCATGATGATGATGGCAATCACAACAGCAATGCCAGCAATGGCAGGTAATAAGCATCACAACGACAAGAAGGAGAAAGTCGTTGCAGTGAATAACAATAAGAAGGATTCGCATTTCGACAAGGTGGATAAGAAGACCACGCACTTCGATGCCCACAAGAAGAATGCCTATCGTCCTGACGTGAAGACCTGCACCTTCAGGGTTAGTCGCCACGACTCCCATCATAAGGTAGTTGCCAAAGTGGAACACATGAAGGGTGTGATGGACACCAAGTGGAATCCCCATACCCGCGAAGTGACAGTCATCTACGATGCCAAGGTAACGTCAGCCCGCTATATCAGGCACTCAGTGGCATAGGCTTATGCCATATTACATATAATTCAAAGAAGCCCGGCTTGCATCAGCAGGTCGGGCTTTGATTTTGAAAGGATTCTTTTATAGCATCTCACAGATTCTGTCTTCCCTGATTACCTTTGGAGCAGCCTTACCTGCCAACACCAACACTTTCTTTCCATTGCGGTAAATATGTAGTTGGCGTGAACGGACTACTGCCGTCAACTCTGGATCTTCCTGCATCGTTATCCATAGAAGATGATAGATGCCATCCTTTTCAAACAGCTTCTTTTGCAGGTGCGAGCAAATGTTTGTGGTGTCAATAGTCATCGTCAATTCATCTTTGTCATGTGATAGCCCATGCGCTTAAGTTGCATAGCGGCTCCAAAGAGGTAGAGCTGGTGCAGACAGGAAACGTAGGAATCGAAAGCAGCCTTGGTGCCTGGCTCGATATGCTGGTGCATCAGGGCATTATAGATACGGGAGGCACATTCGCCCGTCACCTTCTCCAGAACCGTGTAGTCTATGCCTTGCAGCAACAAGACTTCCTCACGGATGTATTCATCCATGCTGTCATAACCCCGTTTGTCGCGCATGTAGGCATAGAGGTCTTCAATCTTCGAGTAAATCTCCCATTCCGTGTCCCACATCTTTGCCACAGCCATGCCGATATACATCATCCAGCCCAGCGAGGCTGACGGGAAATCCTGAAATTCACGGATGCCATCAGGGATGTATGCCTTAGCAATCGCTTCCCATTTATCTTCCACGTCAGGACATTCTGGCAACCGTTCATCCACCTCTTTCATCGAAAGCAGGAACTGATGTAAGTCCTTTCTCAATATATCTTCAAATTGCTCTGCCATTATTAGAATCTTACCGTAAATTCATTATTGATGTCGTTGTTATCAATCTCGTAGGTCAGATCCTGACTGAGCGTTTTCTTATCTTTGTTTTCGGGCATTTCTACTGATACCCTTGCATATTCTTGTTTCATACTTGATTTCCATTTGTTTGTTGTTGTCTGCAAAAGTACTCATTTTAGATGGGATTCCTGTCGGTTTTGCCTAAAATTAGATAAAACAAGCATGGATTTTGACGCTTATGGTCGAAAATCGTGCTTTATTTCGTAATTTTGTACCGAAAAAACAAGAAATGCGACTATAGCAGATAAAGGATAAGGATAGAAATGAAAGATAGTAGTTTTGAACTTGCAAAATCGTACCTCATAGACCTTTTGCGGGCTTATGGCCATCGCCCCATTATTGTGAAGATTAACCAAAATGGTGAGGAGGTTGAGGTGATGGCGAGGACTTTTGTGAAACGCCAACTCACTACGGCAGGTATCATGTTCCCATATAATGAGATTAACAAAAGGACATCGAGAATCATAAACTCTGAGTTAGATAATGACGAACTGAGTATCATCTTCCATAGAGCTGTTTTCGATTTTGAGACGACTTATGTAGAAGAGTTCTGCAAGGACAATCCCGAAGCAGAGGCATTTGTCAATGCCGTTTATGGTTGGATTGAGCGTAAAAAGGAATGGCTTGAATGTACGTTCTCCTACTATAAAGGTGAAGAGTTTGAGGCATTCCTTGAAGAGAGGCCAGAGACGGAATTGAAGAAAGGCGATTTGTCTGCTGACCTGGAGGTCGCAGAGGAAGATGTGAAGACCCTGAAGGACATGGGCTACCCTCAGATTTCAAGTATTCACGCAATGGCACAGTTGTTTTGGGCATTCGCTTCTTATAGACAGCCCATCGGCAAAAGGATGAAGAATGCCATCCTGTCTATAACCGTTGACGAAGAAGCGGCTGATTATCTCGACTCGTATATCCGTTTCTACAACAGATTCATTCAGGAGAGGATTGAAGCCGAAGCCTTCCCCAACGACAATGAAAAAGCAATCAAGGCACTGAACATCAAGCACCAGACAGAGTTGAACACACTTGCTAAGAAATACAAAAAGGAACTGGAGGAGAGTAAGAAGAAACATAAGGAAGAAACCGCCACCCTTAACAGGAACCATCAAGCTGATCTTCATGACAAACTGCACAATTCCAAAGAAAAACTGACGGCATATAAGGCTGTAGTGAAAAAGTTCCGTAAACGAATCCATAATCCTAACGGGAAACTACAGCTATCTTATGATCTGACTGATGAAGATGACATACGTGATTTCATTTCGTGGTTCAAGGTGGAGCATCGGAAAGTAAAGAATCAGTTGGTTAAGAGCATTGAGAAGATCAGATATGCTGATAACCCAGAGGCACTTGACCTGTTTAAGAGCATGGTTGAGGAGTACAACTCGAAATTGCTGAATGAGGCAGATGATGATGACGATGATGAAGATGAGGTAACTGACTAAGGGGTGAATCGGTGATTCCAGATAATCATGATTCCTTGATGATGGCAGTTGGGGGAAGGTCGTACATAACCTTGGCGTGGTTGGTACGGATGAGCTGGCTATCAAGATGCTGACCTGATACACGGTCTATGATGTCGCGATAGACTTGTCCGTTCCGGTAGATGGTATCATTCTCACGAGAGAAGTATTCATTTTCGGCATGAATGTGGAAAGTGTGGGGCTGAAGTTCCGTGGTACGGAGTTCGCCGCATAAATATTCGTCGTCGGTACACAATCTGAGTTGGTAGGTGTTGGTGGTCTCGTTCTTAACGCGGTAGTCAATATAGTTGTACGAGATGCTGGTGCCTGTGCCGAAAGGGATCTGACGGCCAAAGTCAGGGAAGAGGTCTAAGCCGTCGTGGTGGTGATGCTCAACGATGGTAAGGTCGCTGTGTAACACAAGCCAATGAATCAGGTTCGACAGTTGGCACATTCCACCTCCAATGCCTTGCGAAGGCTGTCCTTTGGAAATGGTCAAGCCCTCCTTGTAGCCTTTCTGCTTGGTAGTCCTTCCGACAAGCTTCCATACAGAGAACACTTCGCCCGGACGAATCAGCAGGCCGTCGATATGGGTAACAGCCAAGGCAAGGTTGGTAGCCTTATTCTCCTGCAACTGCATATTGACATTGCCCAGCCTGCGACGGATGAGTGACTTGTGCTGATAGACGAGGATGGGCAAAGAGTCCTCCGTCCTTTCCCTAGCGAAATGGGTTTTGTGAAGGAAGTCCTTCAAGTGACGCTTCAGGATTTCCTTCTCCATCGACAGGCGATAGGTAAATGGGCATATCTCGCAAAACAGTTTCCGTTTCATTTTTAAGAGATTTGTTAATCGTCGATTGCTTCGATATAGAAACTGAACGGACGGAATCCGTCATTACAGCTTATCATCGCACTCATGGGGTTCTTCATCCAGCCATCGTAGAAGTTTCCTTCGCCTCTGGCCAACGACTCCACAAACTCACGCATGGAGTACCAAGCAGCAGGGCACATCCCTTCAGGGCATTCACCATTCTCAGAGATCCATTGTTGCCCCTCCTTGATATCGCAAGTATGCTCGATGGGATTCTCATACTTTGCCATCAGGTCAGGATAGACCGTCTGACGTATAGCTTTAATTCGTACTTTGTTCATGTTAATCAAACAGTTTCTTCCAATTGTTTCTGATATGCAAGTCTTTCGTCACTATTGGCAAGATAGATGATGCCGCAATAGGTAAAGCCATGCTTCTCGATGTTGTGTCGCATGATTTTGTTGTCACGATGGGTGTCAATGCGGATGTTGGATTCACTGGCAAAGCAAAAGTCCATAATGCTGCTGAAGATACCATGTGCATCAGGCAGACTGGCTATACGATGGATGACATGATAGGGCTTCTCGTCTTCCAGCCAATTGCCATCATATATCTTTGAATATGTGGGTTCGGGTGAGGGCAGAAAAGCAAAGTAACCAACGACTTTATTGGCTTCTTCAATAACGAAACCACCCTTCTTTTCAATGTCTGAGGAAATGACAGCCTCAGATGGGTATCCATCTCCCCACTGGTGCATATTGCCAGACTGCCGCATAATATTCTTTGCAGCATCCATGACTTGCATGATAGCGACCATGTCCGTTGACTTTGCTTCCCTGATTATTCTACTCATGTCCAAAACTCTCTTTCTCCAGTTTCTTCCATTTCTCCCTGACACTTAGGGCAAGTTTTCATATTCCATATCCTTATATTATCGCTGCCACATTGCAAACACAGACGCCCCACCTCGCTTCTGTAGGATGGAGCCACGTCGGCAATGATACCACCCACAACAATGTTCTGGATAGTCTTGCAGTCCGGGCAGGACATGGCTGTTATCTGCTGGCGGAACAAACCACGTCCTTCATAAACCTCAGCTTCATAGCCGCAGGCCTTACAGCGATATTTCAGTTTCCAGGACATATTAAATATACTTTTGCCGAATGGTCTTTGGGAGTTTGGAAGCTACAAGTTGATAGGATTCTTTTATCCATTCCTCGACCTGTATATCATCCAAGTGATCGTAATACACGTCGCTCCAATGTTTCTTATTCCAATGGTATGCTGGTGTTACTGCAGAAAAGTGCGCCCGAAGTTCCTCATTCCTTTCTGGTGTCAGTTTCAGGGCGAGTCTTGGCTCACCGTCTTTCATGTCATATTTGCCACCACCTAACCAAAGACAGACGAATATCTTGCCCTCGAGTCGGAAGGTAATAATGTCATCGCCAAAGGGTTGGTCTTCGGTAACACCATAGAGTGACAACGTGTATTCTCGTACTTGTTCGATGTTCATACTTCGCATTTTGTTGTTCCACAAGAAAAAGCATGTATCTTGTCGCCCATCACTTGATGTAAGGTAGTAAACACAGCGTCTCCAGTACAATGGCTGGTATAGAACTGCGTCTGGGGGTAGGCATCCATCAACCTGTAGGCAAGTTCTGAAAGCTTGTCTTCGCTCTCATGATTGTCGAGCAGATGGAATCCTCCCACAACGGTATTCACTGGGAAAAGACATGCTGCAAGGATGTTCTCCAAGCCGCTATGAGCACAACCTGTAAAGAGCAGTCCATCTGTATATAGTGCCAGCTCGTGACGGAAATCATCGTTCACATAGCTACCATCTGATTTCTCTATGAACAGGTGCTGATTACCCTCTGGCATCGGATGAATCTGAGGTATGTGTGCTAAGATAAATATGTCATCGTCGATACTTTCGCTTTGTTCAATTATCAGTAATCGCTCTTGCGGAATCTCTGGCCATTCTGTGGTGATGCTATGTAAAATGCGGCGCTTAGAGAAGAATCTGCCTTTGAGCGCATCAGGCGACACGATGACTTTTGCTTTGTCGTTAATCTCCATGAAATGCTTCAATCCTCCAGCATGGTCGCTGTGTCCGTGGGAGATGAACACATAGTCCACCGTACTGAGGTCGATGCCCAATTGCTCTGAATTACGAATAAAGACATCGCTTGCTCCTGTGTCAAGCAAGAGACGATGCTTCTCAGTCTCTAATAGGATAGACAGGCCATGCTCCGTCTGAAGCAATGGATTCTGAGTGCGATTATCTGTTAGTACCGTCCACTTCATTTATTCTCCAGAATAGTTTTTATTGTATTTTCATAATCAGTGTCTATTAGCATCACTTGCTCTCTATATTGAGCAAAGCCATTGATATAGTAATGATTGTCTTCCTTCAGAGAATCTGATGTAAAGTCCACGTCATACAGTCTGGTTTCAATGTCAGGAGCATGATTTCTTATCTCATCGATATGAGCATCTATGAAACTGTCTGTCATTGCAAGGCAAACAAACCGAATGGATTTCAAATACTGTTCATCAAAATCTTTCCTCCAGTCAAAGGGTATATAACAGCCTTCCACGATAAGGTTCTGTCGATTCTCAATCGCAGTCTTTATCATCTCCCTGACAATCGGCCACAGATAATCAGTCAATGCCGCGTCATCCTCAGGTGTAAGGTCGGTCTTTCCACTACGAATCAACCCCATTTTCAGATGGTCGATGGATAGATACGGATATTTGTACTCTTCCAGCATCCGTTGTGCCAGACGAGTCTTACCTGTATGTGATGCACCTGTTATCAGTATGATCATAGCCTTGTCTTCAGTTCTTCCTTGACCTTCTCCAAATCACCACACGATAGTATCGGTATGAGGTTTTCTATCTCCTCAATGCTTTTGTCCCACCATCGGAGCTTGAGCAAAATATCTATCAATTCATCGTCGAAGCGTTTCCTAACTACTCGACAGGGATTTCCAACGGCAATAGCATACGGAGGTATGTCTTTAGCGACAACCGAATTGGTTCCAATGATAGCTCCATCACCGATATGAACGCCTGGCATAATAGTCACGTTCTGACCAATCCAAACATCGTTGCCAACGACGGTTTCTCCTTTCAGCGGCAGTTCGTCCTTTACAGGAGCAATAGCACTTCCCCAATCGCCACCCATGATGTAAAACGGATAGGTGGTCGCGCAATCCATCCTATGATTGGCCCCGTTCATCACAAACTCCACGCCTTTGGCAATAGCACAGAATTTCCCGATTATCAGCTTGTCACCGATGAAGTCGTAGAAGTGTGTGACGTGCTTCTCAAATTGGTCGGCACCATCTGGATCATCGTAATAGGTATAGTCGCCGATGATGATACGCGGGTTCTTTACAACGTTCTTGATAAAACAGAGTCGTGGCAGGTTAGGATTTGGAAAAACCTCGTTGGGGTTGGGTCTATTCATTATCATCATACTTTTTTTGTAATTCTTGCCAAATAATCGTAATGCTCACCTTCAGTCACGACCTCTACAGCATATCCGCTTCTCCCTGCTCTCTCTTTCAGGGTGTCAGCATCAATATAGAGCCAATTGAAGGGTTCGCCTATGGTGTCTTTATACTGCATCTGGAAACTATGCTCTCCATAATAACTCATGTCATCGGGCAATTCAATGATGCCGTCCTCTGTCTCGAAAACGTAGCTTATATCCGATGAATCACAAAGAACTTGACCTTCGGGAGCTAGTATTTTGTCGAGTTGCTTGAAGAACTCAGGCATACGCTCCAAGGTTCCCACTATTCCAATACCATTCATCAGCATGAGGATAGTGTCATATTGGCCATCCAAAGTAAAAAAGTTCTGTTCCTGTACCTTCTTAACCCCTCGCTCCTTCATGGTCTCAACGGAAAGAGGGGAGATGTCAATGGCAGTCACATCCATGCCTTTCTCCTGCAAGACAAGTGAATGGCATCCTGCGCCAGCTCCGACATCCAGCACTCTACCCTTAGCCATATCCAGAGCCTTACGCTCTATCTCCGGCATTGACTCATAGCTACGGAAAAGAGAGGTCAAGGGAATCTCGTCCTCCTCAAACATCGGGGAGAACACCCTGAGCTTGCTTGCCTTCTTAGCTTTGTGGTAGTCGGCAATCGCTCTACCCATTGGATCCATCTTGCTATTCATCTTCAACTTCACAATGAATGAATCCCATTTCCTTGGCTTTCTCCTGATTCATCAGGAAGTAGATGGCCTCGCCCTCGTTGCAGAGTTCTCCCTTCGAATTGACGATCTCCG
>Ga0265299_10001279_pt1 | contig 29257 bp, 18 predicted proteins | sample AusTroGonzalo_MG_4_FD_193485 | JGI IMG/M metagenome (GOLD analysis project Ga0265299, IMG submission 193485) | Bovine rumen microbial communities from tropical cattle in Woodstock, Queensland, Australia - Gonzalo_02 | ecosystem: Host-associated > Mammals > Digestive system > Stomach > Rumen ... | reverse complement strand
CCGCCGATGCAACCGAAATATCCGCAGGTACTGCTGTAAATTTCACAAATACTTCAACAGGTTATCAGGCAACTCGTACCTGGACATTCGAAGGTGGCAATCCTGCAACTTCAAACGAGGAAAATCCTCGTGTAATATATTCTACTCCTGGTACATATCAGGTTTCGTTGACGGTCACTAATGGTTGCGGTGAAAATAATACCGAGACCAAAGCAGCGTACATTACCGTTACCGAAGCACAGGCAGGCGAAGCTCCGGTCGCCGATTTCTCGTTTGCAACAACGCAGTTGGAAGAAGGTTTCTCTGTTCAGTTCAACGACCTTAGTATAAACTTGCCGACAGCTTGGAGCTGGACATTCGAAAACGGAACACCGGCAACATCTACCGAGCAAAATCCTGTAGTAACATTTGCTGCCGAAGGCAACTATCTGGTGACGCTCGTAGCCGAAAAGGTAGAAAATGGAGTAACTCTTCGCGATTCTACAGCTCGTACAATAAGCATTGTCGGTATCAACGACTACAATGTTGACGATATGGTAAGCATTTATCCTAACCCGACAAGCAGCATACTCAACATTGAGGCAGAAGACTTGGTTTCTGTTACAATACTTGATATGTCGGGAAAAGTCGTTTATTTTGCAAACGAAAATTGCTCGGCAGCAAGTATCGACCTCAGCGGTTTCGCTCAATCGGAATATATGATTAAGGTGGAAACCTCTAATGGAAGCTCTTTGAAACGGATTATAAAAACAAGATAATAGGGCTTGAAGGCGAAACGGCTAACAGGCTTAAAGACTTTTAGCCGTTTGTACAGACGCAAAATTTTGCGTCTCAACAGAACCGCCATCAGCCATCAAATTGTAAAGACGTGCCATGGCGCGTCTCAACAAAAACGGCGAAGCCCTCAACGAAGGTAAACGCGGAGCATAGAAACAATTAGAAACGCCGCAGGCATATAAACTTAGTACTTCGACAAGCTCAGCAACCGAGAAACTTAGAAACGTGAAACATAGAAACTTTTTAAAACATATAGAGATGAAAAAAATTTTACTTTCAATGATTGCAATTTTTGCAATGACAATTTGCAGTTTTGCACAAGAAGAACCTATTCCTGTATGCCAGGATGCTTGTGCTCCACATGCTAATGATGCAGACTATTCTACAGGTGTAATACCTACTTATCCTACAGCATTTGAACCTTTGACAGTTGGCGTGCCAGTTGACCAATGTATCAGTATAAAGATTCCGTCACAAATAAGCGGTTCAGCTATAAGTTCATATTTAAGTATGTTTAATTTATCAATTACAAGTATCACTGCAAACGAACTTGTTAATCTTCCTGATGGTTTGACGGTTTGTGCAAGTGCAAACCCAATGTATGCCAATAACACATATACCTTGCGTATTACTGGTACTCCGACCACTGCTGGAACTTACAATTTGAATATGAGAGCAGAATTGGAAGGTGGAACTGGAGTAAGTTTGGCGAATGGTTATACAAATGGAACTAATGGCGTTTCAACAAACATCACCATTACAGTTGTTGAACCCGGTGATATGGCAGCAAACTTCTCAACTAATCCTTCTGCTACCGGTGTGTTGACACAGGCTGTTCACATCAACGAAGGTGAAACCGTTACATTTACCGACCTCAGCACTGGCGCAGACCATATTGCATGGACATTCGAAGGTGGCAATCCTGCAACTTCAACTGATGCCAATGTAACCGTTACCTACGCAACTGCTGGTACTTACACTGCAACCCTCACCGCTTACAATAGCGATGAATCGCAGAACGATACAAAATCGGTTTCGATAGAAGTTGAAGAAGCCAGTGCCGCTCCTATTGTTTTCACCGTTGATTTTACAGCAGACAACACCACAATAACAACAGGTCAAACTGTTAATTTTACCAACCTCACCACAGCAACCCAGAATAACGAACCATACTCTGGCGAAATTTTCTACAAGTGGAATTTCGACGCTGATAATATTTTGGGTGGATTGTTGGGCGGTACGTCTACCGATATAAATGCATCGTATACTTACGAAACAGCTGGCGTATATAGTGTTTCACTTGCTGCCTCAAATTCAGAAATATCCTTATGGAACTCTGGCACTGTAGAAACTAAAGAAGCATATATTACCGTTACCGACACGGAATCTGCTGTAGAAGAAAACGCTATCGACGAAATCAGCGTTTATCCTAACCCGACAAACTCTATAATCAACATTGCTGCCGAAGGTATGCAGAACATTACTATCATCGACATGACTGGTCGCGTAGTAATGAGCAAGGATGTAAACTCCAACTTTGAAACTATCGATGCTGAAGGCTTTGCAAAGGCTAACTACATGGTTAGAATTGCAACCACAGACGGTGTTGTTATAAAGAACATAGTTGTTGAATAAAGTATTGTCATAATTCATATTTAAGGCGGGAGTGTATGCTTTCGCCTTTTTTATTTACGCTTCTGGTCATTACTCGCAAGCTTCGTGAGCCAAAGGAACCGCAAGTTAGAACAATAATGCGATACGGAACGGGGAGCGTTGTGAAGCCGCACCCTGAGCGGAGTCGAAGGGCTGCTATCCGTAACGTTGCTTGCAACCTCGCGAAGCCTGCGAGCAATCTCCTACAATATTATTATTCAAGGAGATTGCTTCCGCGAGCTAAAGGTTGGCTACGCCGAGCTAAAGATTCCGCATAAGCGAGTTCACACGACACGTTCCTTAGTCGGTTCACTCTGCTTTACTCGCAAGCTTCGTGCGCCAAAGGTTGCGGAATGACTTTTCCTTTTTTTTACGGACAATAATAATTCAAAAGCTAACTGTCTGTATCATAAATAATAATGTACAAATGAAAGAGTCGTTAGGGCGATAAGGCTTGCTGTTTTACAGGCTCACAGTCTAACAGTCTGACTGTCTGTCTGACTGGCCTTCTGTTCGGCTGGTCTTCTGTCTGACCGGTCTTCTGTTGGACTGTTAGCCTTTTCTTCTGTTAGCCTTTTCGCCCTGCGATTTTTTTTGCAAGAAAAAAATCGCTATTTGTTTGAATTACAAAAAAATGTTGTACTTTTGCGGCTCGAAATTTTTTATAAATAATGTCTAACCAAATTAATTGTATTTAATTAAATGACAACAAAGAACATTCAGCCCATCGAGGACTTCAACTGGGATGCCCTGGGCAAAAAAGAAACTGAATTCGACGGCACCAGCCGCGAAGAATTAGAAAAGAAATACGGTGAAACCTTCAGCCAGATTCAGGAAGGTACCGTAGTTGAAGGAACAGTAGTAGCAATCACCAAGAGAGAAGTTGTAGTTAACATTGGCTACAAGTCGGAAGGTGTCATCAACGCTGCTGAATTCCGTTACGAAACCGACCTCAAGGTAGGTGACAAGGTAGAAGTTTTCGTAGAAAGCATGGAAACTGCAAACGGTCAGTTGCTCCTCTCTCACAAGAAGGCACAGTCGCTCAAGTCGTGGGATAGAGTCAACGAGGCTTGCAACAACGACGAAATCGTTAAGGGTTACATCAAGTGCCGTACTAAGGGCGGTATGATCGTTGATGTATTCGGTATCGAAGCATTCTTGCCAGGTTCACAGATTGACGTTAAGCCAATCCGCGACTACGATATGTTTGTTGGCAAGACTATGGAACTCAAGGTTGTGAAGATCAACGACGAATTCAAGAACGTAGTTGTTTCTCACAAAGCTCTCATCGAGGCAGAACTCGAAGAACAGAAGAAGCAGATTATCTCCAAGCTCGAAAAGGGTCAGGTACTCGAAGGTACTGTCAAGAATATCACCAGCTACGGTGTATTTATCGACTTGGGCGGTGTTGACGGTCTCATCCACATCACCGACTTGTCGTGGGGACGCGTTACTCATCCGGAAGAAATCGTTCAGTTGGATTCGAAGATTCAAGTTGTTATCCTCGATTTCGACGACGACAAGAAGCGCATTGCCCTTGGTCTCAAGCAGCTCACTCCTCATCCATGGGATTCACTCGACCCGAACCTCAAGGTTGGTGACAAGGTTAAAGGTAAGGTTGTTGTTATCGCCGACTACGGTGCATTCATCGAGATTGCTCCGGGCGTAGAAGGTTTGATTCACGTATCAGAAATGTCGTGGTCACAGCACCTCCGTTCAGCTCAGGAATTCATGAAGGTTGGCGACGAAGTTGAAGCCGTTATCCTCACCCTCGACCGCGAAGAACGCAAGATGTCTCTCGGTATCAAGCAGCTTCATCCAGATCCATGGGAAGAAATCGAACAGAAGTACCCAGTTGGCTCGAAGCACACTGCTAAGGTTCGCAACTTCACCAACTTCGGTGTTTTCGTTGAACTCGAAGAAGGCGTTGACGGTTTGGTACACATTTCAGACCTTTCATGGACCAAGAAGATTAAACACCCGTCAGAATTCACTTCAGTTGGAGCTGAACTCGAGGTTGTTGTATTGGAAATCGATAAGGAAAATCGTCGCTTGAGCCTCGGTCACAAGCAGATTGAAGAAAATCCTTGGGACGTATTCGAAACTATCTTCACAGTTGATTCAATCCACGAGGGTACTATCGTTGAAATGAGCGACAAGGGTTCAATCGTTGCATTGCCTTACGGCGTTGAAGGTTTCGCAACTCCACGTCACCTCATCAAGGAAGACGGTACTCCTGCTAAGATTGACGAAAAGCTCCCGTTCAAGGTTATCGAATTCAACAAGGAAAACAAGAAGATCTTTGTTTCTCACTCGAGAACTTTCGAAGACCTGAACAAGCCCGCTGACGATGAAAAGAAGAAGGAAAGCAAGGCTAAGAAGGCAAAACCAGCCGACAAGATGGAAAAGACCACTATCGGTGACGTTACTGACCTCGCTGCTTTGAAGGAAGAACTTCTCCAGCAGGAAAAGAACCAGAAATAATAGGGAACTATTATAATTGAAAAAGGATGCGCAAGCATCCTTTTTTTTGTCTTGTAGGCAAAACACCGGCAGACCCATACAAAAAAGCATTAAGAATGACCTTAATGCTTTTTTCGTGTCTTAGCGGCTTAGTCTGTAAACCCGTTCGCCTGTAAGCCTTCGAGCCTTTAATTTCCGTCCAACATTATAAATGCTGCCCAGAATCTCGGATTCTCGAAGCCGGCTGTTGTTTTCAAGGTGCGCTGTGCCTTAAGGAAGGCTTCACGCTTTGTCATACCTTTTATAAGATTCGAGTAGAATTCGGTCATCATCAGCTGGGTGGCGTTGTCGTCGACTGACCAGAGGCTCATAATAATTGTATGAACGCCAGCCTTCTTGAATCCACGCTGAAGTCCGAAAACGCCTTCGTCGGTAATCTCGCCAAGTCCTGTCTGGCAGGCCGAAAGCACAACCATGTCGGTGCTGCGCAAGTCCATTCCGCTGATTTCCTTGGCGGTGAGAATGCCGTCCTCAATGCCTTCGGGAATATTGCGGTTCTGCCAGATGTTGTTGGCTCCTGCAAGCATAAGTCCCGACAGGTTGAGCGACTGGCTCGAGTTGAGCTTTGTGTCGGTAGGCAGGAAGAACCCGTGTGTGGCAATATGCAAGAGCGAAACTTTTTTGCCCGACAAGTCCTTGAACGATTCCTCGTTGGCCTGTTCGCCTTCGCGAAGGTCGGTATTCCACTTGCCCGACTTCATCATCGATGCAATGGCTTCAACTTCTGACTTCGTTCCTGGCAGGTAGTTGAGCGACGAACGGTCTTCGTCCTTGTTGATTTCGGCAAACGAGTTGTACGAGACAGCTCGCGAACCAAAACGTTCGTTCTCGCGCTTCATGGCTGCTGTGTCGGAATCGTATTTTATGCCTCCGTATAGCACAGCATCCTCGAATGGTCGCGGTGAATAGTCGGTTGCAAGAAATCGGGTAGAGGATACGCGGTACATTTCGTACTTGTCGGAAATGCTTGACTTTGCATCGACTGGTGCGTATTCAATTGCTATTTGATGCAGTATGCCTGCAGGTGCAAAATATATGCGGGCATTCTTGCTGAAATATTTTTCCATCGGTTTCCAGATGGCATTATATAGGTCGGTGGAAGTGTATAGGCCCATACGCTTGTCGCGCAGGACGGTTGCACCTCTGCCGTCATCTTGCTTGTCGGGCAGCGAGCCTGAGCGCATTAGCTTTTGCAGGTCGCTGGCGGTGCATAGCGGAACAAGTACCGGCGACTTCATATCCTTGGCAAGCACAAGTGCGGCATATCTTGTCTGTGTGGAATCGACATCGAATTTAGTAAACTCGACGGCAACGTCACCGCTTTTCATTGCCGACTGCACATCTTTCCAGGTGAGTTCGACCGAACCTGCTATGTTGCCGTATTTTGTAGTCCTTGCAACAAGGTCGCGTTCGGCATTGTTTATCCTTTCCTTCAGTTCGCGGGTGTCGATATACCTTTCTTCAATTGGCATTTCATAAGCCTTGTTGAGAGCGTCGTTCAGCGAAACCAATCTCATGTAGTCGGCAATGAGGGCAGAATCTCCGCTTTCGTAGATTGTGCGTGTAAATTCAATGTCGGAAGTGAGTAGCAAACCTTTGGTAATCAGTTCGGCATCGTAGGCACCGCCCGAAATCAAATAGTTGTTGGGCAATTTGCTTCCGCAACGAAGGATGCGCTGGCATATAGAGCCGTTGTTTTCCCAGTACATTTCGCGCTCAGATGCGGTTAGGAACGAAAAGTCGGAAACAAGGTGCTTGCGGTTTATTGCAAGAGCCTTGGTGTAACATTCGGCGGCTTTCTGGTAGTCGCCAGATGCAAAATAGACATCGCCCTTGTTGTTGGTCATGTCGGCGTAACGGGCGTGGTCGGTTCCGTAGATTTGTTCGGTAATCTTCAGGGCTTCGACGGCATACGACAGGGCTTTTGCGTATTCCTTTTTAGCGTTATAGACGCGCGAAATATTTGCGGTGGTATTTGCATATTCGCCAGTGTTTTGCATCTTGTTAGCAGACATTATCGCGCGGCACTTTTCGTACGAAGACAAGGCATCGTCCAGTTTGCCCATTCCATCATATACATTGCCGATGTTGTTGTAGCTGGCAGCACAATTTATGTTGTCTTCGCCGAAATTACGCTTGTAAATTGCTAGCGATTCGTTGTAGAAGTCGAGTGCGACCTTTTCATTGTTCATCTTGCGGTACAGGTTGCCGAGGTTGTTGAGCGTATTGGCTACCGATGGTGAATTTTCATCCAACTGGGTTCTAGCACATTCCTGCGCCATATTGAAGCAACGTGCCGACTTTTCGTAGTTTCCGAGGTGCAGATACGCATTCCCGAGTATGTTGTATATGTCAACGTATAGTTCTGCATCAATCAGTCCGCAGACAATATTGTCCATTTTGGGTTCGAGGCAGCCTATTGCCGAGGTGTAGTCGCCCGTATGGCAGTATGCCGAAGCCATTGAGTTTACAAGGTAGTAATAAATGTCGCTGTTGTCGGTCTCGTCGAAAAGCGAAAGCAGGCTATTGTAGATTTTGAAAGCCTTGTCGTAGTCGTGTGCAAAAGTGTAGTAATTTGCAGCATTGATAAGATTTCCGAATTGCGGATAATAGAACTGGTAGTATCTGTCCAGACCCATGTAATATTCGAAAAGTTGGTCGTAAGTTTTCGTCAGCGATGCAATATCTTGTTTCTCGTTGAATATTGAAATTCGGTAGTCGAGGTAATATAAATATAGCATGACATATCTTTCATCATCATTTTTGCTTCCGAGACGAATAAATTTGTCGAGTTCGTCAAGATATTTGGCTGCTAAATCGTAGTTGGCAAAAACTATTTCGATGAATGTAGCGTGCAGAAGTGAGTTGGCGTAAATTAAACTATCATTATCACTGGTATATCCGTTAGTTGCAAAATAGCTTTTCAATTCATTGAAGGTATTTATGCCCGAATTGCGGTCTTCATCGTCCTTGCTTTCTGTCTGCTCGATGGATGATGTGATGAAGTACAGCGACTGGTATAGCGAATCGAGTTCGCTCATTGGTATCATGCCGTAGCTGTCAAGGTCATCAAAGCCGTCAATGGTATTGGGCCCATCCCACAATGCCATTTCCTCATCTTCGTCAAGGATGAAGTTTTTCGACATTTTTTCGTATTTCTTGCGGTACTTTTTGGCATTCTTTGTGTCGCCAGCGGCTTCGTATGTCTTGTACAGATGTTTCAAAGTTTGGCAGTATCTATATGATGTCTTTGTATCCTTATCTTTTTCCATCTCGGACAAAGTCTTTTGGTAGCATACTGCAGCATTCTGATAATCATCCATGCTGGCATAAATTTTTGCTTTCATTTCGTAGATGGAGACCTTGTATTCGCTGATTTCATAGCTTTCGAGGACACCAGCCGACTTATCCATAAGTGCAAGATATTCGTCACAGACTTCCAACATCAATTTGCTATCATTCAAATTGGTATATTGGTTCATCAGTTCGTTAAGTAAACTTCCGCATCTGCTTATTGTGAAGCTGTTTACGGGCAATTTGTTGTATATATTGTATGCAAGTTTGCAATATTCTATCGTTTCGTCATTTTCGCCGAGATTGCTCTTGTTTTCTGCCATTTCGTAAAGAGTGTTGGCATAGTTGCGTGTGTTTGTCTGCGACAGTTTTTCAAATATTGACTTTGCTTCGTCCAAGTATTCCAGAGCCTTGTTTCCGCCTGTGGTTTCGCCGTAGAATCTGCCCACGTTGTGGAGCGAATAAGCGTAGTAAAGACTGTCGGTGGCTGTTGCCTTGCCGGTTGCAAGGTATTCGCGGAATGCAAGCATTGGTGTCCGCGCATTGTTCAGGCGTTCGCTTGGGGTGCTTTCTCTCGACTTGTATAGGGTGCAAACGACATCGTATCGAAGCGAGTCGCAGTGTGTGCCCTTTGTCGGGCGGAAAGTGCCGTCGTAGAGCAGTTGCACTTCGTCATCGTCAACGGCAATGTCCATATAGTCGGTCACTTTCATGTACGAGGTTGGAACAATAGCATCGTCAAAATCATTTACTTCATTTTCAATTATATAGTTGTATTCCTTGCGGTATTTTTCGGCTTCCTTGTGGTTGCCGGCCTTTTCGTAGGCATCGGCCAATTTCAGTATCACATTTGCATTTCCACCGTTTGTGCTGTCGTCGCTGCTGTAGGCTTGCAGGTAGTATTCGATGGCCTTGTCGGTGTTGCTTTTCAGCATGTAGCAGTTGCCGATGTTGGTAAGTGCATAGATGTACTGGTCGATGTCGTTGTAGTGGCTAAGTTCTGCTATTTTTTCGTAGTACAGGATGGCTTTGTCGTAGTCGTGAAGGGCATCGCTGCTATAATGGTCGCCGAGCGCAGTCAGAATGTTGATGATGCTTTGGTACCGATAGTCGTTGCCTGGCAGCTTGGTGAAGATGTCGAGTGCGGCTTCGGCATACTTCATTGCTGTTTTTTGGTCGTTGTATAGGTTGTTGTAAGTTATTGCAAGTTCGTAAAGTATGTCGGCGCGGTTTTCGGTGGTTGCATTTTGCGGTGACGAGCAGGCCGCATCGGCAAGTTTGAAGTAATGCAGTGCGCGGGCTTTCATAAGGTTACGACCTTCGTCGCCGTCTTCGTATAATAGTTGCTGCTTGCTGAAGTCACCCATATTGTAGAGCGCATTGGCATACAGAAGGCTGTCGGAGGAATTTTTCATGCCGCCTTTCTCGAACAGAGTTTGAAGCGTATCGAACCGGGCAAACAAATTTTCACCATAGTTGTAGTCGCCATCTATTATATAGTTGTATAGCGAATCGCGGCGAGTGGCGGGATTTTCTATCAAAGTACGTACGGCAGGTCGATAGGGTTCTGGAATTTCGTATTCCATTGCCAATTCGATGAGATCCCTTTTATTCTGAAGAGTTGCGTACATGCCCGATTCGCTACCTTTATGTGCATACTCAATTGCTTCGTCGATAGCATTCAATGCATTGTCATATTCCTTTACCCGTGCATACGCATCGGAAAGCGATTCCATAGCAGATGCAATTTCGTGGTTTTGTTTCTTGAGGTATTTCTTTGTAAAATCGGCTTGAAGCATCGCATATTTCAATGATTTTTCGTAGTCGGAATCTTTAGAGTAATAGTGAAAGTACAATATTTCAAGCATCTCGAAGCATCGCCAGACGTCATTGTTGTCGAGTTTGTCAAATTTTGCATAGACGTTCATCGCCGAATCGTAGTACGGGATGTTTTTATAGATGTTGTCGTTTAAATAAATGTAATATCCAACGTGGAACATCATACGTGCATAGTCGAGGTCGCTGATTTTTTCGCGCGAGCGTGGGTCGGCAATGAACTCTCTGTATGCGGCCTTGTACATTTCGTTGGCTTCACCGAGACATTCGGCATATATGTCGGCATTGCTCGAAAGGCATTTCGAAGCAAGCGAGTTAGCCTTTTGCAAGGTATTTTCAATCTGCGAAAACGATTGCAGGCATATTATAACGGATGCAAAAAAGAGGATAATTTTTCTCATAAAGTGCTAATATATTTTTATGCAAAGATATGTATATGATGGAAATAGACAAGAGAAAAATAAATAAATTAGTGCCAGCCGACATCTCGGGTGGAGTTTAACGTTAAGGAATACCTTATCATATGTAAAGGGAAATGATTATCTTCTTTTTTAATTTCCGCTCCAGCCGCAGGGGCTTTTACTTGTTATCCGCCCCTACAAATGATTTTCAGCGGTGCTCATGATTGTCTTCGACAATTGTTGGCAAAAAAGTAAACAAAAAACCATGTCCGCTGAGTCTGCTTCACTTCGCTAAAAAGCATTAACTTGCCTTATGTACGGGTTGCGTTCAAAACGCGCCCCTACAACGCCTTCAAACAGAATGCTTTTTTACGCTCCGTTCCACCGATTTTCTTAACGCTCACCAGCCAAGGCGGCAATCAAGGTATCGCCGAAGGCGATGAATAAAAAAACGAAATCGTCTTCGTGAGATTCCGTTTTTTGCATCGACAATATGAATCTCCACCCACTTTTTCCGCTGTCCCTATATTATTCTTTTTTAAAACAGATAGCTTACCTTTACCACTGGATTGGAGTAGATAGAGTACAAAGACTCATCGAAATTGTACATCACCGTGAGCAACATATACGACCTTTGTCCTATCGGTATCTGAAAGCCAAGTCCGAGCATAGGTGAGGCAATCCACATAGGTTCTTCGCCTGAAAGTGCAGTGTAGAACTTGCCCATGTTGGTGTACGAAAACTGTCCGTAAATCAGTATGCCCATATCGGTTCTGAAGAATGGAATAAGGTCGCCAAGGCTCTTTATCACAGTGAAACTGGCAAACACATTTCCTCCGAAAATACTGCCCTTGAAGTTGTATTCCTCCGAATAGACAAACGTATAGTCGATGCCAACGCCTGCAGAAAGCCTGTTTGTAATACGGTAGCCGACTTCGGGACTTAACGAAATCTGTGTTACCGTACCGAATGCCATATCTAGGTCACCGCCCCAGAAAATGCGTTGAACTGGCGAAGGTGGTGGGTCGGTTTCGAGGTACTGGGCATTAAGTCCAACAACCGAAAGCAATAATAATATGGAAAACAAAAGTTTCTTCATCATTCATTTTTTACAATGGAATTATAGAGCGCTTCCTCGATATTGGTACGTATGTTCTGCTTCATAATTTTCGTGTTTTCTGAACTTGTATAAACACGGTTGGTAAGAACAACTACAGCCATATTGTATTCGGGGTCGGCCCATACCAAGGTGCCGGTGTAGCCGGTATGCCCGAACGACTTGTCCGACGAACTTTTGCTTCCGTTCCCTTTCGAACGGTCGGGTACGGGCTTGTCCCAGCACAAGGCACGACGGCAGAAGGAGGGTTCGTAGTAATATTCGGTGAATCGTTGCACGGCGGTGTCGGAAAAATACTGCACTCCGCCATACTTGCCCTTTTCGAGATAAATCTCCATTATCTTGGCAAGGTCGTTGGCATTGCCGAACAGACCTGCATGTCCCGACACACCGCCAAGCATTGCCGCCGCCTGGTCGTGAACGTGTCCGTGCAACTGCTGCATACGGAAATAATTGTCGTACTCGGTAGGAACTATCTGTTCCAACTTATATCTATCCAACGGATTGAAACACAACGAATATGCACCGAGTGGAGCAAAAACGTTTTTGTAGGTGTAATCAACATATTCCTCGCCAGCAAGTTCCTTGATGACGTATGGCATCACGATAAATCCAAGGTCGGAATAAACATATTTGCCCTTGTTTTCCAATGCCGATTCTCGTATGAGACGGAACATCTCGTCCTTGTACGACTTCGCCATGAAAAGGTCATCGGCAACCTGAATGGAAAACTTGTCCGACTTGGTGTCGCTGTAAATTTTTGGATACATTTCCTCGTCCATGGTCTTCTTGTAGAAAGGAATCCACGAACGCAGCCCTGCCCTATGTGTAAGCACCTGCCAGAACGTAAGGTGCGACTTGTTGGAGTTCTTCCATATGTCGTAGTAGTCGGAAACCTTGTCGGTAATCTTGAACTTGCCATCGTCGTAAAGCATTATGATGTCAGAAGTTGTGGCAATTACCTTAGTTAGCGAAGCAAGGTCGTAAACATCGAAATCGTCAACTTTAGTCTCCTCATTGTAGGTGTGGTAGCCCATTGATTTGCAATAAATTACAATTCCATTACGAACAAGTACAACCTGTCCGCCCGGATATGCCTTGGTATGGATACCGCTCTTGAAAATAGAATCGACCTTGTGGATAACTTCGGAACTTACGCCTGCATCCTCAGGTATACTCGAATACTTGAGACGAATCTTGTAGGTTTTTTCGCCCATGCCTTCCCTGATGCCGTCGGTTGCAGACACAGGCATAATTCCACAGGCGGGAATTCCGCCGAACACTAGCTGTGCCGAAAAGTCGTTGGTAAGATCCCAGTCGTTGTACGAGACGACAACAGCCTTTGCCTTGTCGATATTTTTGAAATATGCCAGTCCGTAAGGATTTGCAAACAGGTCGAGGACAACGTTTTTGCACGTGCCGAGCAATTCGTCGACGGCATCCATCGTTGCCTGCGAGATTCCGAATTTTTTCGATACGGCACGTTGATTCTTCCCATGGACGCTCACGATAACAATGTCGTACGAAGCAAGCTTTTTCTTACGTTGCTCAGCCGAGAGACCTTTCAAGTCCTTGGAATACACAAAGTTCTTCACGTCGGCATAGTAACGCAGACGTTTCTGGAACAAGGTTTCCTCGGTACTCTCGAACGATACAGAAGCAATCTTTACCGAATCGAGATGCTTTATAGGCACAATCGAATCCTTGTTCACTGCAAGCGTCAAGGCATTTTCAATCAGTCGCTGCTGCATAAGGCGAGCCTTCACATCGTTCAGGTCGGCATGAATATTTTTGGTAGAAATAGGTTCTACGCCCTTGTCGAGTCCAAGGCGCAACTTGGTAAGCAATACGCGGTTGCAAGCCTCATCTATGTCACGTTCCGAAATCTTGCCCTCTTCGATTGCCGACTTCAATTTCTCAATAACATCCTTCACATCTGTAGGGAACATAATCATGTCGTTGCCTGCAAGCAGAGCCATCACATCGGCCTCGTTACCCTTGAAATAGTTCACTATGCCTCCCATGTTCATGGCATCGGAGAAGACCATTCCGTGGAAATTCACATCGTTACGCAAAACTTCCTTTATGGCCTTCTGCGAAAGCGTAGCTGGCATATTTTCGGTCGAGTCGATTGAGGGTATGAAAAGATGCGAAACCATCATACCGCCAACACCTTTCTCCGCCAGATAGCGGAAAGGATACAACTCGATGGAATCCAATCTATTGCGGTCGTGAGTTATTATAGGCATAGCCTTGTGCGAATCGACGTCGGTATCGCCGTGACCTGGAAAATGCTTACCTACAGCCAAAACGCCGTTGTCCTGCATTCCCTTGGCATACATCCAACCTTTTTCGGCCACATTAAACTTGTTTTCGCCAAACGAACGGTCGTTGATGACGGGATTAGTGGGATTATTGTTGACATCGATTACAGGCGCAAAGTTGACATTTGCACCTACGCGCTTGAGCTGACGTGCATATTCGGCTCCCATCTCATAGACAAGTTCGTTGTTGGTGATAGCGCCCACAAGCATCTGGCGCGGATACATCACCACACTGTCGAGTCGCATGCTTAGCGACCACTCGGCATCCATACCGACCAACAGCGGCACCTTGCTCACCTTCTGCAGACGGTTCACAAGGTTTATCTGACGGCCAGGACCTCCCTGCATGAATATAACTCCGCCGAGCTGGTATTCCTCGACAAGCTTTACCGTTTCGGAATTGTACGAAGCCGACTTGTTGGAATACACAGGAATCATTATCAGCTGTGCAATCTTTTCGTCGAGAGTCATTTTGCTCATCACTGAATCAACCCACGAAATGTCCATATTCCAGAACCAAGGTTCTTCGGTAGGGACAAAGTCGGTTCGTTCGACCTCGCTCATGGCTACTGTCATACCTATGCACGAAAATGCTGCAATAAAAATAAGTACGGCGACTATCTTTCTCATTATCCTAATCTTAACCTAAACAAGATGACAAAGTTACATATTTAACTTATTCAATTAAATATGCAATAAAAAAACTACCAACACCTAGATGTTATTTGTGAGCCTCAGTTAGAGACTGTTACAATGTTTTCGAATATTCTGTCATTTTGTATTAGAGATTTCAATACGACTCTTTCATTTGGACAACGTTGTTACTTATGATACAAATAGTTAGCGTTTGAATAAATCCGCTGGCTGAGCTTCGATTGCTGAGCATGTCGAAGTATCGAAGTCAAGGTGACGAAATGATATAATGCGTATTAACCTTACCCTTCGACAGGCTCAGGGAGCGAACGGGGGCGGTTAAATGAAAGAGCCGTGAGACTTCAAGGTGTTTCTACTTCCCTAATCCTTACCGCTTCGTGATGGTTTTGTCCGAAGAAGTCAGATTTGTAGAATGTTATCGGGTCAACAATCGGATACTGAAGAATTACAACTTCGTTGTTGTTGATAATGCCGTAAAGGTTGTCAACATCGTACTCGAAAAGATTGCCTTGCGGGTCGAAAAGTCCGCTTGTGTTGGGACGGCGGTAAGTTACGAGTTTGCTCTTTGCACCAGTCTTGTCTTCGACTGTGAACGAAGCCATCATTTCTGTCTTCTGCAAACTATCGCGTTTAAAAGATTGCAAACTATCAAGAATATAAGTCTCAAAGCCAACGAACTTTATGCGGCTTACAAACTCCTTTACGCGCAAGGTGTCGAACGGCACTTCCAGACTTGAGCCGTCGATGTTCTTCAAGTTGTAGTTGTTTTCGCCAAGTCGTTCGGCAATGAACGATTCGTTCTTGTCGGGATATTCAACATAAACCTTGGCAATGTCGTCGATGCTGTAGTTGAAGGCTATGCGTTCGCGCCATTCCGAAAGTTCGGGCAGGTAGTGAACAGGAAGGTAGCCAGTGAATCCGGGGCGTGTCAGAATGAACGGCAGGTCGGAGTTTTCCAGAATCATATATGCTCCGTTGTTGTCTTCGGTCACACCGCCTACATAATACACCTTTACGCATTCATCGCCCTGATAAATTTCCACCTTGATTCCCTGTACTGCAAGGTCTTTCATTACTCTTTCGAGCTTTGCCGACGAAACAGGCGAGCTTACTTCTATTTTCTTTATTGTCGTAAGCAGATTGTTTACAAAGTCGCGGCGGGCGGTATATTGCTTGTTGACCGTCCAACGGTTTTCTTCGCGCTCAAGTGTTACCGCCGAACCATGCTTGTTGGCAAGGAATATTTTTGTTATTGAAGCGGTATCTTCAACGGCGAAGTCGCGCAATGTGCTCTGCGAGTCGTAGTTACGCACAAAATATATAGCTATCGAAACACCAACGAGTATTACGATTACAATAAGCAGCAATAAGTTTGTTTTCTTCATATTACCTATTTTTCCTTTTTCGAGTATTTAACTTTTCTCATTACAATCATCGTGAAGCCAATCAGAAGTACAATAAGTATCGGAATGATAATGTTTATGCAAATCCACATTGCCTTTTCTTCCCTGACTTTTGTGGCATTAAGTGTGCGGGTCTTGAGTTCTCTCATTCTCAGCGATATAAGTCCCTCGTCGGCACAAAGGTAGTTTACGCAGTTGATTATAAACTGGGTGTTGCCGGGAGTGTATTGTGCGTCGTAGTACTTGTCGTAGCCTAGCGGGTAAGGCTGAACCTTGTCGCCCATACGCTTGATTTCGTTGCGGATGAAGTCGCCGTCGGAAACGACAATCATCTGTGTCTTTTCGCTTCGTTCCTTGAACTTGAATTCCTTGTTGTCGGCGAGTTCGGGTGGGAGCCTATTTGCAAAGTTCGACTTGAACTGACCTTCGAGAAGTACTGCAACCGGCATATTCGGCTTGTTGAAGGTGAGCATTTCGGGCTTTTCGCGAAGTATGTCAAGGCTGATTTCTACAGGGTGCGACAAGGCTTTTGCATATTGCGAAGTACGAAGCAGAATAGTCTTTTTCACCAACGGGTCTTCGCCTACGGTGTCAATCGAGCTGACGAAACAGGTGCGCATGACGTCAAGGTTCTTTACGAGCTGGTGGTCGAGCAGGGTGTCGGGAACGATGAGCGGGAAATAGTACCACGGCTTTGGCTCGAATTGCGGTTTGCCCTCAACTGTGTTGACGCAGACTGGAATCTGCAGGCAGCGCAAGTCCTGAATCAGGTCGGGATTGATGCGCACGCCGTAGTTGAAAAGCTGGTCGCTTAGGTTTATGTCGTTCATAAGAGCCATTGCTGTGGGGTTGGTGTTGAGGCTGTCCATGTCGAACTGCATCCACTCCACAAACCAGATGACCTTTCCTCCGTTCATAATGTACTGGTCGATAATGTACTTGTCGTGCTCGTTAAACCTTTTCTGCGGCTTGGCGATTACCACGCAACCGTAGTCGTCGAGGGCTGTGAGGCTGCCGTTCATATCCACACGCTCAATGCGGTAATATTTTGACAGCGATGACATTATGTCGTATGTGCGATTTTCGTCAAGTTCGTCGTGACCTTCGAGGAAGGCAACCTTGTGAACCTTACGGCTCGAGAGCATCCATAGAGCGTGAACAAATTCGCGTTCCATTTCGGTGGAACTCAGCATTGTGTATGGTGTGTTCCCTGACGGACTGTTTGTGAGAAGGTTTATAGGGAAGTCCTTTTCCTTGTATTTTACCAATGCTCCTGCAAAAATTATCTTTTCCGAGCCACCCATTCCTTCCTGCTGGACTATGTAGGTGGGATTCAGGCCTTTATTGTATAATTGTGCAAAAATTTTCTTCCTCTCCAACGGCTCAACTTCCTCTTCGTCCGACAGGAAACCAAACCACTTCTGCATAAATCCCTGTTCCTCGCCACTATGTTCGGTAAACGGATTCTTGAACTCGTAGCGGATGTTGTTTGAATAGCGGCAGAGGTTTTTCATAAAGTCGTCAACTTCGCGCTGGTAACGCACAAGTTCCGATGGCAAGTCGTTGTCCTTTAGGAAGATTTCAATATAGACATCGTCGTCGAGGCTGTCGAGTACTTGCTTCGAGAATTCAGATATTGAGAAGCGTTTTTCCTTGGTGAGGTCAGCACGGAAGAACACCAACGACGACAAAATGTTGAGCACCACGATAAGCACTATTATCAGCACCGCTTGAAAGATGTTCTGGTTGCGGTTCTGACGACGCATCTGCGAAAATGATTTCTTGTTTTCTGTTTCGTTTGTCATACAGTTGTCCTCCTACCATTTGCGACTTTCAAGTCTGAGTTTAGAAAAGAAGATAAAAATTGCAATCACGCTCAGGAAATACACAATGTCGCGCGAATCGACAACGCCACGGCTGATTGAGCTGTAATGGTCGTTTATGCCCAGCGACTTTATGAATTCCGCTACCGTTCCCGTCGAAACAAGGTCGGCAAGCAGGTTGAAACCGAGGTAGAACAGGAAGCAGAACACTATTCCGAGCAGGAACGACACGATTACATTCTTCGACAGCGAACTTGCAAAGATTCCAACTGCCGCATAAACTGCACCGAGGAAGAAAAGTCCGATGTACGAACCTGCGATTGCTCCGTAATCGACATTTCCGACAGGGTCGGCCAGAAAATGTATCGAAAACAGGAAAAGTAAGGTCGGTAACAATGCTATCAGCACCAAGACCACAGCGGCAAGGTATTTGGCCGTCACAATCTTGAATTCTGAAATCGGGCGTGTGAGGAGAAGTTCCATGTTGCCGGTACGAAGTTCGTCGGCAAACATATTCATTGTGATTGCAGGCACGAGGAAGAGGAACACCCACGGCGAAATCAGGAAAAGCGTGTCGATGTTGGCGGCATTTACCTGAAAAATGTTGAAGTTTGTGGGGAAAACCCACATGAACAGGCCTACAATCAGCAGGAACACCGCAATTACAAGGTAACCTATTGCCGAGCTGAAGAAGCCTTTTATTTCTTTTAAGAATAAAGTGTACATTTTTGTAAAATAAGACAAACGGCAAAATTAATTCATAATTGCGAAATGTGGAAAAAAAATAGGATTGTTTCTATTTTAGACATTCGTCACCTCATACGGACTTGCTTCTAATACATATTTTGGTATTGTAAGCAACGGAATGATAATCAGTGGTTTGTTCGTGGAATAATCAGAAACACACATTGATTTACAAAAATTTGCCTTAATTAACAGTCTATAATCTGCCACAAACTGCAATTTTTAGGCACTCGTGGCAAAATATAAAACAAACACATTAACAATCAATAAGATACGAACAACTAAACCAAAATTGCACTATAACAGTGCAATTTTTTGAAATTTTTGCACTATTGTAGTGCAAATTCCCACACTGCTTAGTTCGGCTCCGGCAATATCATCCCGATATGGAATTTTGGGTTGATGTATTAGGAGTTTTATAAAGCAACATTTAATAAAATATGCATTTTTTATAAAGTTGCATTTAATAAAATCGAGAGTTTTTATAAATTACCATTTAACAAAATTGGAATTGCGTCAATATCATCCCGATATGGAATTTTTGGTTGATGTATTGAGAAGATTTCCAGGAAAATTTACTGTGGCAATTGGATGCCGAACTTATTTCGGTGTATGTTCATTAATGTAATCGGTGCTGAGCTGAATTACCTTTTTGCACAAATCTACATCGAACATTCCGATGTGGGTAAGGTGGCGTTTTGTTCCCAGTTGCTGCGAGAGCCATGTGTAAGCTTGGTGACGCCCCATCAGGTTTTTTTCCCATATCTGGTCAAAGGCGTTGTGAGCCTCGTGCTTGTACTTGCGCAGTTCTGCATTCGCAAGACGACCGAGAGCCTTGTTTGACGACCAATGACATCCAACATAAGCATCGCAGGGACGGCAAATATACATCTTTCCGTACGACTTGCCGTTGTAGATTTCGGCACTGTCTATAAGTTCCGATTCCTTACCGCAGTAAGGGCAGATTTTTCCAGATAGTATGAGTGGGGATTCGTCCATGGAAGGAGAAATTACATCTTACAAAGACTACTTTATAAGTAAAAATCGTTTAAACCGTTTAAATTTTTTATCACAACAAGCACATATTCAATAAGTTACAAAGAAACACCCCTAATTTACTTCGTTTTAATTTTTAAATTCTATACAATTTTACTTATAATCTTATATTTTTTAGCCTTTTCAGCTGTTATATACCAGTCCTTCTTGCATTTGTATATTTCATTTAGCTTTTCAACAGGGATTCCTGTGTTATCTTTATAGATGCTCCACATCAATTTATGAAGGCGCTTCTCTTCTTCTACATTCTCCTCAAGGTCTTTCATTTTTCCCAAAATCAAACTTGACAGCGTATGGTACATAAATGTTGTGTTAGGGTATGCAAAACGATGCTCTAAGTCAACCGCCAGCATTATAATAGTGCCTGCTGACATGATTTTGCCTACACAATAGATATTCACAACATATTCCTGAGTAAGCTTTTTAATTTCATCATAAATCGCTAGCATGTCATATACGCTGCCGCCATAAGTACATAAATAAATGTTTATAGCTGGCCTAATAATTTGAAATTCAATGCCAGCAGACTTTAAAGACACTTCATTTTGCTCAACTACATCATTATCAGAGCTTTTAATCTCATTTATCTTATCTACCACAGTCTGCCACATGTCCTCACCTACTGTGCCCTTGATGTAGATGTTATGTATCTTTTCATCAAATGTCTTTATTGTAAATTCTGCCATATCTTCTTACTTATTATTTTCCTTTTCTCATTCTATAAAAGACATACAAGCATGTAATGCGCTGTCTATAAGCGCCATTTCAGCATTATGTCTTTGCTTCTCTGCTAATATTTCCTCCCTAAGAAAGTATTAAAGAGTCAACACAATTATCGCCTCTATGCGATTCTGCCTCTTCCTTAGTTTCACTTCCATAGGGGTAAAGTATTTACACCGCCCAAATTGCATCTTACAAAGACTACTTTAAAAGCAAAAAACCGTTTAAATCGTTTAAATTTTCCATCGCAACAAGCACATATTCAATAAATTACAAAGAAACACACCCAATTTACTTTGTTTAAATCGTTTAAATCTCGTTTATAATCCAATTGCCATTTCTGAATACAATTTTACCATCTATTCTTAAAGCTGAAAGCAAATTCTGTATTTTACTTTTTTTCTGTTTATCCGAAAGTATTGTAGAAAGTTTGTCAATTATAAGGTTACTTATTTCTTTTTTTGTGGCTTTTTTATATTTAACAATATAGTCAATTATCATTTTCTTGTAATGTTCATCGTCAAAATTTCTATTTTTTATGTATTCAGCTTTTAATTTGGAATTATTCGTTGGATTTACAATATTGTCTGACAAGTAAAAGTTCGGCTTTCGACCTTCAATAAAGTGTTTTTTTCTTAAATAATCAATCTCAAAATCTGACAATTTCTTCTTTTTTTGAACTTTATCTAACATCATAATATCTTTTATATCAAGGTCTTTGTTTTTTGATAATAGTTTTGCAAAATCCTCGTCAATCACCTTTCCTATTATCTCAACCCTTACAACACCGTTAGACAAATCGTATTCTGGCAATGGGAAATATCTAAGACTTTGCTTCTGAAACATTTTCTTTATTCCACCACCTTCTGTTTCTATCATATTCAGATTGCGCATAGCTTCAACAAGAAAAGGATTACGGTAGATTGATTCTGGACAATCTTTCTGAATAACATCTTCTATATTTTTAGGAAGAAATTGTCCATAATTTTGAAAAATAAGTCTGTCGTCTTCATATTCCACTACTTCAATTCTAGCACATCTTGTATAATCTTGATGCGCTATAGCATTATTGAGCGGTTCTCTGATATTGAACATATCATAACGAAGCATTTCATCCGGAAACAGCGATTCTGGATGAATTAAACGGTATTTTACATTTCTAATTTTGTTATAAAGACGATCAACATTTAGAAGTAAAGGTATGGAAAAAATATCATAATCTTTGTTTTCTACTGATCCAACATTGCGTAGCGACCATCGAATTTTGGCGACATAAGGACTTAGCAAGAACTCCGACTCTTCACGCCCAAGCAGTATTAATGATGCGTAAGTTATCTGTCCTCTGATTGTAAGTTTTGCCTTATCAAGAAATTTGGCATTGTCCCATGCTTGTAATTCTTCAGATTTATGGGGATTTCTTTTTGCATATTCTCTACGAGCTTTCTCTATTGCATTGACATCCAAATCTGCAATAGTAGCTTGTGGCACAATTGTCGCACTCCAATCTTCCGATATTATAGGTTCATTAAGAATTGATTGCAATCTTTCCGTTCGCATTTCGACAAGAGAATCTCCTACTCTTTGCCAAGGACGATTATGAGCATAAACTGGTAGTCTTGGAGAATGCTTAGGAATGTTTATAATCCATACTGTTTTATTGGAATCACTTGCTTTTAATTCTTCTATTTCAAGTTTTTCGGATGATATGTTCTTACATTTTTCAACTATTTTATATTTAGCAGATTCTAAAGTGTATGAATCAAAATTTTGAATACCGATGACATTTAAGGTTTTATCTTCCACGCCAACAACAATGGAACCACCATTCATGTTGGATATTGCAGAAACATAAGATATAATATCGTCCCCATCATGTCCACTTAATGTATTATGAAGGTTTGAATAGTTTTTCCATTCGATTGCTTCATTTTCTTTTGGAAAATGTACGCATACATACTCTTTTATTTCCTGTTCTGTCATAATGGTTATTTTATGAATATTATAATCAACGATAAACTCCTGTAGCCTTTGTGATTTGCGACATAAAAAAATCGAAAATCGCCTTTTGCATTGTGTTTCTCAAAACTTTATCGCATGCATTGATTTCATTTTGGCATTGCAATAGCATTCTCTCTTTTTCTTCTACCGATGCACATGGTAAAATGTTGCATAATATTAGAGATTGCATATTTACGCACATAGCACGATGATTTAATATGTTTGCAACATCATTTGCCGTTTTCATTTTTGAAAGAGCATCTGCAGTATCATGCGTTGCAGGATTGCTGAGTAGCATTAATTTTGAAACTAATTCTTGAATATTATTCATAATTAATAACATTTATTTTAATAGTCTATTTTCAGAAAGTTTGTTTCTTATTCTCAAACATTTTTTTGCATCATCAATAAAAATATGATACCTTTCTTTGCTCCATCTAATTCTATCTTCTGATATTATCATTGGAAATATAGCATGTAATTCTGTCGATTTGTCAGATTTTCGTTTGTCTATTAAATCGAAACCTGCACCGATACCAAGCCACATATAATTAGTAATTATTGCTCTATCATGAAAATCGTTTTTTCTATTGTCAAATACTTCGATTACTATGTTTAGATTTGGACGGATTTCTTCTATTTTAATCTTCAATGCGTTTTTACGTTCATCTAAATTATTTTCAGATCCTTCGTTTAGAGAAAAAATCGTTAAATAAAACAACGTATCCAAACTTGATGGCAATAAGGTTTCTAGTATCTTATAAAGGTTTTCTTCCTTCTTTTTAAAAATATAATTATCGGCAATTACCATCGCATTACAATTATGCTTGACTCGCGAATTGTTCAGAATTATTTCCCAATTAATGTTTTTATTCTTGTTTTGTTGTATTGCTGGACCCTCGTCGCTAAATAATTCATTATGTTCAAACAAATTATCGTTGTGTATGCTTATAACACCAACTTTATTGGCAAAATCTTCATTATTAGTTTCTGTTAAATATAGTGCATTGTACATTTCTGATTCCATTTTGTTTGGTTCTTTATATACAGCACTCATTGCTTCTTGTGTGAAGTTTAGCTCGCAACGTCCATCCGTTGAACACTTCCATATTTGCGAAAGGTAATCATCTTTTTGAACTGCAGTAATGAAATCTTCTTCTTTACAATCAAAACATAAATTGGACCTGCAAAATAAATCATACCAGTCCAATATTATTTGGTTATGCTTGCGTTCTATTGGATCTGGAGAAATTCTAAACGTATGGAAAAAAGAAGAAAGGTTGTTCCAAAACCCCAAATCGCAATATATGTCCTTTACTTGTTTCATTTCTGAGTAACTTTTAGGCGTAATAATTCCATTGCATGATTGTCTGCTTCGTCAAAAAAGCCAGATCCAAATGGTGTTTTAATACGTCCATCTTCACCAATTTCTATTGATTTTACCTGTGGTTCATCTTCTGTTATATCTTTGGGTGAGTTGACGTAAAGTATTGATATATCATTTTTGCTAATAATTGGAGCATTGGTTTCCTCCCCCTTTTTTGCCACAAGAACCTGCAATTTTCTTATAAGATACTCACTATGCGTTTCAATTATGAAATGAACTCCATATTTTTGATATGCTTCTAAAAACATATCGGCTAATAGTGATTGATAACTTGGATGCAAATGAATTTCAGGTTCCTCTATGGATATTGTTATAGTTTCATATTTTTTTTCATATTCTTGGTCTTCAATATATTTTTTTATCTCAGCTTTATCAAAACCATAATAATTATATTTTACTTTTTCCTTAGATGCTAAGATTGATGTTTCAATTTGAAGCAATATGGATACAAGCTGAGTTATTCCATATCCTTCATCTGCTAATAACCTGCCCTTGTCTCCTTCCGTCTTATGCAGTCTTAGTTTCACTCCTAATCCTTCGTCATCAACATCTAATGACACAGAATCCCCAATTCCAAATATTTTTATCCATTTGTTCATGAAACTCCCTTGCTTATATAATCTTGTTACATATTCAGAATTATCAGGTTCAATGCCTAAGATATTTAAAAAAACATCATTGGTGTTAGAAATAGGTCGGTCATTTTTTTCTTTATACCATCTATTATTATTTCGCGTACTATCAAAATATTTTTTTAATAACTGAGAAAAATCTGTGCTTGGTTCAAAAGAATAAAGTCTATTGACACTTATTCTTGATGAACTAACATAATCAATGTTGCCACTCCACTCTGGTGTAATTAATTCTTGCAATAATCTTTCTTCAAAATTATTGAGTAGAGTCAGTATTCTATGTTCATAATCAGGATAAACGGCTTCGTCATAATCTTTTTTGTAATATTTCTTGTATTCATCATTATCATAGTTTTTAAAACTATTCCAATGCATTACTACTTCATATATCATATCAAAGTTAATAGGAATACTTTTCCACATCTCAAACTCTTTGGCTTCATCAATATCATCATCTCCACAATCAATATATGGACCATGCAAATATCCTTGATATATACCTAAATGAGATTTTATTGTTGGATAATATTTCAGATTGCTTTTTTCTTTATGGGAACAGAAAAAAGAATCTTCATACATTTTGAAATATTGACTAAATAGATCTATTTTAGAATTTATAAAGTCATCAACAATTTTTCTCGATGCAACTAATAAATTTTTAATATCATTATGATAGCCATCTATAATTTCATCACTATTAATAAAATCCTTTGCCCCCGCTATCATCTCTTTTTCATATTCTTTTATTATGCTTTCAATAAATGACCATAGTTGTTCTTTGGGCATATTATCAAGTTCTGATATAATTGGAATCATAAAAAAAGAACCATTTTCCAAAGTCCATTTAACTACAGTATAATCATCTCCAGTAATGTTGTGGATTATTTGACCTGATTTAGATATTAAATTAATGATGTTCTTTAATTTGGTTTCTCCAAATTTTTCGAAAATAGTAAAAATCTTATTGCAGTCATTTTCAAATTTTTCTTTGTTTAATTTATTTTCTTGAAGTTCATTGTTCATTTGAATATAATTAAGCAATAATATATGTATTTGGAAAAATGCAATAAAATCATCTCTAATAATGCTATAGTTGTGAAAATTTCCATCATTATTTGCCAGATTTATTTCATTTGAATTATTTGTCTTGCTTGATGAGAAAAAAACTCCAGCATCAGTACTCATGGATATGCTTTCAAGATATGCATTATTTAAGCCATCTTTAGTGTCGCCAGAAAAAACCAATCTAACAATGACATCTTTTGACAACATCATAGAATATACAGAATATTCAAATGTAATAGTTTTATTCGTACCATAGTGAACAACTTTGTCAAAATTGCCCAAAAGACTATTAGGATATGATGTAAAGTCGATTTTCTTCCCTAAATTAATGGGATTGTTATTTTTTACATCTTTTTTTATTTGTTTTAGAAATGAATCCAATAATAATAATGCTTTTACAATTGAGCTCTTTCCTGAACTGTTGCAACCAGTTAGTATTGTTATAGGAGCCAAATCAACAGAAACACCATCTTCATCAAATACTCTGAAATTCTTAATTGTCAATTTTGTATTCATATACAGTTCTTTTATTCAGTTGGCAAATTTACTATTTCTCTTTCTGTTTTACAATACAAAGATAAATACTCTATATGCAAACTAATGCACATAGAGTATTATATTAGTCAATGTTCCAATACATATCGGGGTCACCTTCAAAAGCATCGTAGATAGTGTCATCATCTATGCCCATTTCATCCTGAGCATAACTGCCGGCAAAATCTCCGAAGTGTCTTCGACCATAATTGTATCCACCACCAAAACTATCATCTTCATCGTATATACCACCATTCAAACTGCTAAAATATACAATCGACCTAATACATGACTTCTCGATTGTCGTGGAATTGCGGTTCTTGCCGTAGAAATTCCATACCGAATCGTACTCGACGGGCAAAACTTCCTCGCCAGCCATATTTATGATGCCCCACTTTTTGCCGTTGGGTCCAACCTTGTTCACTCGTGCCAGTCCGTGGTCGAAGCCGTCAATCCAATCGTACTTTCCGAAAGGCACAATTTCGTTTCCTTCCAAATCGACAACACCCCACTGGTAGTTTCTCTTCTGGGCAACCTTTACGCTGTCGAACACTCTCTCGTTCAAGTAGTTGATTTCTGTCATAGCTATCATTTTTTTCAAGTTAGTCATTTTGTTTATTTTCGTCTGCAAAGTTATTGTATGCCTGTGCAACAAGTTCTTGCACATTGCTGTTTTCGTCGTCGTAGTATCTGTCGGCAAGGAAACCTATGGGGCGGCGTGTCGGCTTTATGGGGAAATCTTCCTTTATTGCTTTGTAGTTGATGTTAAACTCGTGTATGGTTTCGTCGATTTGCTTGCGGGCAAATGCAAATTCCTCTGCAAATTCTTTTGCCGACGATATGAAGGTATCGGCACGGCAGGCAAAATGGTCTTCGAGGAAGAGAGTAGTGGTAAGGTCGTTGTGGTTGTTGCATTCAGAAGTAAGCATTATAAGTCCTTCGGGCTGGACAGAGTCCATATCCTTGAGACCAAACAGACGGAAGAACTGAACCCTGCGCTTGCTAGAGTCCGATGCTGCCCAAATCTGGACATCGTACTGGCAATCGTTGTTGCCGATGACAAGGTGGTTGTCGTCGAAACGGCATTTATATCCCATCTTGTTCATCTTACTGATGACTTCGTCGATAAATCTCTGTTCTTTCATCTTTTTCATTTTCGTGGCAATTTTCATAATTCTTCTTCGGTTTTCGGCTGCAAAATAAACGCACCTATGTGCAAACGATTTGCACGCACGGAAAAAATTTTGTATTTTTGCGGAATAATATTTTAAACAACTAAATATCAAACGATTATGCCAGTTACAAAATTTTCCTTCATTAGATGTCGCATTCTTGACGAATGTTTTCGCAATACGGCGAAAAACTATCAGATACAAGATTTGATAAATGCCTGCGAGAAGAAACTTAACATGAGTATAAGTCGTCGCTCCATATATTATGACATTGATTTCATGAAAAGCAATGATGGGTGGAAAGCTCCAATCGAAATAAAAAAAGAAGGCAATCGGCATTTTTACTACTATTCGGATCCGACCTTCTCGATTGACAATACACTAAGCGAAGCTCAAATTAAGCAAATACGGTCATACGTGGAATTTTTGAGTATGATAGATGGTCTTCCGCAGTTTGAAGGGCTTGGCGACAGTTTGACCAAATTAGGACTAATAACATATAGCACAAATACAAAACCTTGCTTCTCGCTTGACCATAATGAATATATAGAAGGTAAGTCACATATAACACTGCTGTTCAATGCAATTCAGGAACAAAGTGTATTGAAAATCAAATATAAACCATTTGACGGTGAAGCAGTAGAATACAAATTTCATCCCCAGTTCCTAAAGCAGTATAACAACCGCTGGTATATCTTTGGCATCACGGATGACAATCCCGACCAAATTTGGAACTTCGCTCTCGACCGCATAAAAACAATAAAACCGACCAAGTTGCAGTACAAAAAGATAGATGTTGACTGGAAAACATATTTCGAAGATATAATAGGTGTAACTAACTATGCAGATAAACCAGTAGAGGAAGTACACTTCATTGTACACGGCAAATCAGCGTATTACATAAAAACCAAACCCATCCACGAAAGCCAAATTGCCCGTTGGATTGATAAAGAAGATAACACTCTGGATGTAAAGCTCAATGTCAAAATCAATCCCGAACTAGAGCATCTTCTACTTTCATACGCCGATTCAATCACCATTCTTTCCCCACAATCGCTTATCGACAGGCATATTGAGGCGTTGAAGGAGGCGCTGGGGAGGTATGGGGAGGAAGAAAAGAGGTAAGAAATAAATTAGACGATTTTTAATGCCAATGCCGTTTCTGGGTTTCATTTATGTTGAAAAAATTAGTAATTTTGCTATCCTAAATCTCATATACAGATATAGACTACATTGGGAAAGTAACCTATGGCAAAGAAAGACGGAATAACAAAAAAGGAACAATGTCAAGCGCAACCGATTGAATGTGTGGAAAATCTCATCATTGTATTAAGGGATAGACAAGTTATGCTTGACCACGACTTGGCAAGGTTGTACGGAGTTGAAACTAAGCGACTTAATGAACAGGTACGCCGTAATATTGAACGATTTCCAGAGGATTTTATGTTTCAGCTTACAAAAGAAGAAGCGGAATTTATAAAATCAACCCATACGAATATATTTATTGATGAGAATCGTTCAAGGTCGCAATTTGCGACCTTGAACAAAAGAGGGATGAATATCAAATACTTACCATTCGCATTCACCGAAAATGGTATTGCGATGTTAAGTAGCGTGTTGCGGTCTCCACTAGCCATTGAAACAAATATCAGCATTATGCGAGCTTTTACAGCTATGCGTCATTTCATAGCCTCGAATGCTCAAGTTTTCCAACGATTGGAAATCATTGAGCATCATCAGTTGGAACTGGCTGTCCATCAGTCAGAAACCGACCGTAAACTTGAAGAGGTGTTCAAGCGATTGGATGACAGTAGCATACAAAAGAGGCACGGAATTTTCTTCGATGGAGAAATCTTCGATGCTTATTCCTTGACCTGTCAGATTATAAAGACCGCAACAAAACGCATAGTACTTTTTGACAATTACATCGACGAAACCGTATTGACATTGCTCGACAAGCGTAATGCCGGTGTTGCTGCAACCATTTACACCCAGCGTATTACACAGCAATTAAAATTGGATATTGTGCGCCACAACTCACAATATCCAGCCATTGATGTGCGTATTTTTGACCGTTCACACGACCGTTTCCTTTGTATTGATGATACTGTATATCATATAGGTGCGTCACTAAAGGACTTAGG
>Ga0265299_10001278_pt1 | contig 29315 bp, 56 predicted proteins | sample AusTroGonzalo_MG_4_FD_193485 | JGI IMG/M metagenome (GOLD analysis project Ga0265299, IMG submission 193485) | Bovine rumen microbial communities from tropical cattle in Woodstock, Queensland, Australia - Gonzalo_02 | ecosystem: Host-associated > Mammals > Digestive system > Stomach > Rumen ... | reverse complement strand
GTTCCCTCTAGGTTTAGCATAATATAAATATACCCCCCTAGTATACCTCTAATCCTTCTCTTGATTAACAGGTATTACATCACCATTAGCATCAAATATGTAGTCTGGTCTAATAACATTGTTCTTATTGTGTTCTATATTATGACAGTCTAAACATATTCCTTCTAAATTATCTGGGTTTAATGTAATGTTCATATCATATACATTGTTATCATCTAAATATATCTTATGATGAACAATACCAGTTCTTCTATTTTCTTTTGGTATATACTCACTAATACCATCTACATAAACTGGTCTATGGCATCTATTACATAATAAGTTTTGTTTTAACCATATTGTTTTTCTTACATCTTCCCATGCTTTTGATGAATAGAACTTTCTTCTATTTCCATAACTCATTTAATATTATTTCTTTCTTTTAGTTTCTTTCTTCTTTGGTAATGTTGCTTTCTTTACTTCTGGTTTAACTGGTTCTACTATCTTAACAAATACTTTACCTAGTTCATTATTACCAGATAATACATTGAATCTTTCTTTAGATACTTCAAATTGTTCACCAGCTTTAGGAACTCTACCAAGTTCATAATCAATTACATTAAACTTTTCATAAGTATCTAATGCTTCTACTTTAACCTTCATATATTTATCCTCCTTAAAATGTGATGGTTTATGACTTAATAATTTATCATAACTATCTTTTAATTGTTTAAATTCAAATTTAGGTATGTTCATTATATTATCTACTATGTGGTTCATATTCTTACAGTCAAAATCTAATATATATGAATTAATACCATCTTTAACACCTATTTCTTCTAAATATGGAAGTGGTGTTGTTATTACAGGAATATTTCTATATAATGCTTCATTTATTGTATAACTACATGCTTCTGTATCACTTAATTGAACTACATAATCAGCTTTTGATATCCACTTTCCTACATCTAATCTAGGTTTCATATATACAATATTATCATTTTTAATTGCTTCAGTATCATTTGTAAATACATACCATATATAATTAATACCAGCATCATTTAATGCATTACCTAGTTTTTCCATCCTAGCTTTACCTTTAATAGGACTTAATCTAGTTGCAGATACTAATATAAGTAATTTATCTTCTGGATCTATTGTTAAAGGATTATATCCTAGTATAACATTATCAACCTTCATTAATTCACTAAATGTCTTTAATACATGTTTAGTTATACATATATATTGTTTGATTCTAGGATGTGTTAAAGGTCGCCATGTATATACTGGATTAGAATAATCACCATGTATTGTTTGGTATATATCTGCACCATCTTCTATATAATCTATAATTGATGTATCCCAATTTATTATTGCTGTTTTGCATTTAATTCTTTGAGTAGTATGTTTATAACACATACATAAATTTTGTAATCTTTCTAATTGTTTTTTATGTGCTGTTTTATATACAACTGCTATATCATATTTTTGGTATTTTTTAACCATTTCCCATATAAAGGTTTCAACACCACCAATTTCACTTAAATCTCTTATATAAAATATATTTTCATGTTCTATCATAATTACCAACTTCCGTTCCATGAGTGATATGTATAACCTTCATTTTGTGTATGGAAATATTCTTTTGGATATATACTAAAATGTTTTATATGTTGTTCTATATTTTCATCTCTATTTAATCCTAATAATTCAAATAAATTAGATAATATACATGGTGAAGTTTCATTATTAGTTATATAATCTTGCCAATTATCATATGCCTTAAAATCAATACAATTATAATAATCTAATAAATACTTAATTATAGGATTATTCTTTTCAGCACCAATTATACCTGTTGATAAATAATGTATATCTTCAAATCCAATAAATCCTTCATTATCTAAAAATTCATCTAAAGGTTTATATACTTCAACATCTGTATCCATATATATTCCACCTTCATTATATAAAACCCATAATCTTGCAACATCACTAACATATGCCCATTTTTTACTATCATATGCTTGTTTAGCAAAATCATTTATATTAATATCAAAATTATCTTCAGTCCACTCTACTATTTCATAATCTGGTAGGTATTTTTTCCAGCTTTCAATGCAAGTCTTTATTCTTTCGTTTTTTTCACCTTTACCAAACCAGATATAATGTATTTTTTTTGGAATCATATTATCACCTACCCAAAAAACTTATCTATATCACTTTGATTAGCTTGTTTTTCTTTATCTTCCTCAACAGTTGATAAAAGTATATTGATTAAACTAACAAATGACATATTTGACATATCTTCCATTGTTATATTTAATCTTTTTGCTAATGCAACTACTTCATATTCATCTATTGGTTCATCATTAGATCCATTAGTTTTTATTTCTTTGTAGTTGCCTTGATAAGGGTGAACATGCAAGTTCTAATACTTCACTTATCCACTCTGTATTATCATATAAATTTTCTATATTGCTTAAAAATTCTTCAAAATTTGTTATTTGTGTTTTATCAGCTTCTTTAATCATTACATAAGCAACTTTTAAAATTAGTTCTGTTAATTCATCAATAGCATCCATATCAGTTTCATCTATTTCAGCTAATTTTTGAACATCTTTTAAAAAACTTCTTCCAGTTTCATTTCTATAACTAAATTGAGTTAAAGCACTTGCTTTCATTTTGTAATCTTTATTTGAAATTTTAATAATTCTTTCCATTTACTTCTTCCTTCCATTAAACCACCCTGCCAACCCTTCAACAGCAAATACAGTGGTTTCCCTGTTCCCAGCTTTAATTGTAGGTCAGTATTAGTTCAATTAAAGCACACCCATTTAAAATAAAATTAAATATATAATTAAAGAGAACATACTTTCTTTAATGCTAGTTCCCTATGATAATATTTTACTATATATAAACTATCATTTTTTATCATTTTCTATCATTTTCTATCATCTTTTAATATTATTCTTTTTTCTTTATATTCTGGTTTAATTAATAATTCCCCATGTCTATCTTCTTCATCTCTAAACTTAAATTCAAAAAATTCTAATGCATCATATATTCTTAATAATTGTTCTGTGCTTATTTCACCTTTTTTTATTTGTTCCATTAAATACTTACTTATTTCTAAAAATACTTTATAATCATATTCTTCAATTAAATGTATGTAATTATGACTTGTGAATCTATTTAATATACATAAATTATCAGTTTTAGTTTTTCCTCCACTATGTTTTGGTATTATATGATGTGTGCTTAATTCTTTTTTAGATCCAAATGTATAACCTAAAAAATCATATCCTAATTCTTCTAATTTATATGTTTTAAATAATTTTTCTCTTAATCTACTCATATTTATTGCCTTTTTCAATTATGTCTATATATGTGTCATTTAATATCTTTCTAATTGCCATAAATACTGACATTGGTAATGGTTCAAATATTACCAGAGTATTATTTTCAGGATAATACTTATAATAATCAATATTTAATCTTTTCATTAATGTTTTTATAAGTTTAAATTTATTCATTTTATTACCTCTTTTTTATTACTAAAACTACTATTGCATATATTATTGCAGCTAATACAAAACCTATTAGAAAATCTACTATATCTATTAACATATTACCTCCATTGTTTTTTTAGTCTATAATATGTCCAAATTAACAATAATATTGATGTTGCTGTTAAGAAACCATTTATAAAACTTAATATTTCATATTTTGTCATTTTTTAACCTTTAATTTTTCAATATATTTTAGTAATTTATTTAATTCTTTCTCATCTAACAATAGATATGGTTTTAATTCCTTCCAACCAAATGTTTCTTCATATAAAGTATTCTTTTCTATTAGTTTTTTTATTTTGTTTATATAGTATTTATTCATTATCTTCACCTTTTAATATTTCTAATAAGTCTGAACTACAACAATATTCATATTCTGTTGGTTTGTATTCTTCATAAGTTGCAATACAATTATGTTTACTAATATATTCTATTACTTTATCAATTTTGTTATTCAAATATAATTCATTATCTCTATATAATTCTAATTCTGCTTTTAATTTCTTGTTTTCTTCTTTTAATCTTTCTATATATTCTTCTAATTCTTCTATTTTATCTATTGCTAAATCTCTTTCTATTTGTGTTTTTGTTCCATAATCTGCCCTTAAATCTATTATTTCTTCTTCTAATTTTTTTATTCTTTCTTCTTTAAACTTTATACAACCTATCATACTATCTATAAGTTCTTTAATATCTTTTTCTTTATTCATTATTAACCTCATCTATAAGTTCACATATTGCATCAAAACTTTCTTTGTCTGCATCAGTCCATCTATCAACCATTTCTAATAAGAATTTTAATTGTTCTAAATATTCTAGTTTTTCTTCTTTTGTTTCATATTTTTTTAATTGTTCTTTATAAAATTCATATCTTTTTGTTTTCATAATTACCTCCTACTTTTTCAAATAAAACTTTAATCCACTAAAGCAATATTTATTATGGACTATATCTTTTTTAGATGCTTTTTCTTCTTTGTATTGATTAGTTAATGGATTATAAACAATAAAAATAGATCCAGTAGGTAATTTTTGTGCTTCTTCTTTAGTTATCTCTTTCATCTTCTACCTCTATTACTAAATAACAATTATCAAAATTGTATTTTCTTCTTTTTTTATATTCTTTGCTTGAATAAAATGTTATAGTTTCAACTTTAACTTTTAAATAATTAGCTAATTCTTCCTTTGTTCCTACTATTAAGAACTTATCACCATGATATAAAGCATATACTTTACTTTTCCTCATTGCTGCCTTCAAATTGTTTATTTAGATATAAAGCACACCAAATCCATGTTCCAAGTATAATAAATAGTAAACCTAGAATTACAAATATTGTTATTAATGCTGCTTTCATTTTTTCCTCCTATTTATTAAAGCTAAAACTATTAATGTAATACATATTATTATTGTTATTAAAAGACTATTATTCATTTTTTTAATTCCCTTTCTTCCAACTTTGCATAACTTTCATATAATTTGTAATAAAATATTGCTTTTTCATATTCTTTCTTTTGAATTTCTCTTTCTTTGTAAGATTTTGTTTGTTTAATCCTTTTCCCCCTTCTGTTAGGTTCATATTCAATATTATTATGATATTCCATTGCTTTATTCCATTGGCTTAAAGCTATTTTATATAATTCAAAACTATCCATCTATTTCTTGAACCTTTATATGATTATCAAGTTCAATTATTTTATCTACTACTCTATACATTAAAAATGTTTGTAATATTAAAACTGATATTATTAAATAAATTACTAATAAATATTTTTTATTCATTGAATCCTCCTTTTAATTTCACCAAGTATTCTATATATTTGTGCTTCTTCATAAGGTATATAATTTACTATTTTTTTAACTGGTAATAATTCCAGATATTTATATACATAGATCTTATCAACCCACTCTTTACTTGCTCTTAATTCTTTTTCTTTATCAGCTAAAATTCTTTGTCTATCATCTATTAGAACTTTAACTTCATCCAACTTTACATCAAGTTGTTTCTTTTCTTTTTCCATAAGGTAATTATCAAATAAATTGTTTTTACTTCCACCATCTACTGACACTTTATCTATACTTGCAGCTTTTGGTTGAGTTTTCATAAATAGTCTTTCTTTTTCTTCTACTATTTGTTCATATAATTTTTTTATTTCATCATATTTCTTTTTACAATTATGATATTCAATATAAATCATTGTTCACCTCTTACCCTTTTATCAATTTCAATTAATCTAGGTTGCCAATACTTTTTATTTGTATGGACTAATTGATGGCATCTTTGACATAATACAATTACATTTCCAATATATGTTTTTCTACCTTCTGCACCATATCTAATATGATGTCTATGCAAATTATATGGACTACCACATAATTGGCAATATGGTTCAAGTTCAGTTATGTATTTATATACTTCTTTATCAGTCATAAACATCTATTCCATATTCAACACATATATTCATTGCCATATCTATTAAAGAAGTCATTTCAGTAGTATTCATTTTAGAACTACCAATATAGACTTTATATACATAACAGTCTTTACCATTTACTTCTTGCATCCTGATAAATTTAACACCTCTAAATGATTTCTTAAGTTCATCTTCTAAATCTTCTGCTGTAATAATATATTCACTTTTAGCATCTGTTCTTTCTAGTAAACTGCAATATACATCTATATCTTCATTGTGTGTTTTATCAGCTATTCTATGTATTAGTTCCCATAACATTTTATTTTGTTCTATACTTCTTTTAGATTTTGCTTCAGTAATATCACATACATATTCTTTATCTTTTGGAAATAATGCTAATTGTATTAAAATGTCATTTATATTACCTATTAATCTCAAAATGGTATTTCCTCATTTTCTATCATTTCACCAAATGCTTTAAATGGATCTACATTATCTTTTGGTGATTCTTGTTTTATTTCTTCAGTTCTTAAAATCAAATTAAAATCAGGTGCTTTATCATTTCCTTTTTTATCATTGTTAAATAAAACTATTTGATATTCTTGTGTTCCTATCTTTATTTTTCCAGAACAAAATGTAATTCCTGATTTACCTTTTTTCTTCCATAATCCTGTTTTATATTCTGCCATCTTCTACTTTCACCTCTTTTATTTTAAATTCATTAGCATATATTACTTTTAAATCTTCTAAACATGCTTTTACATATTCTTCAGCTTCACCTAATGTTTTAAAAGTTTTAACTAAATTGCCAATATAATAAACTTCATATTTAACCATTTAATTCACCATATAATTTTTTAGTATCTTCATAAGTTAGATTTGCAAGTGAATCAACACCATAATTTTCTTTTATATCTTCTAAATCCAAATTCTTTTCAAATACTAAATCTTCTATTGCTTTTATTAGTTTTATTTTTTCTTTTTGTTTATCTTCATTTAACATTTCAAATCCTGTTGCTAATTTAATTAAAGTATTTAATCTTGCATCATTTTTGTTTTCAATTAACCAAGCTAAATAATTTGTAGGAACTTCAGTTAATTTTTTTCCTGCATATTTACCAAAATTAAATGTATAATTTAATGCTTCTTCTTTTGTTGGTTCTTGTGTTAAACTTGCTGCATCATCATCTTCAGTTGCAAGTCCCAATGCCATTAATAAACTATATCTTCTACAATAAGTTAAACTAGATCCATATTCTTGAACTGGATTTTTAATACCACTTAACACAGCATCAACTATTTGACATCCTCTATGTCTTTCAATACTATCTGGATAAACTAAATATGTAATAATATAATCTTTACCATTTATTTCACAAGTTTCAATTTCTTGATAATATCTAATTCCAGATTCTTCACATAATTTATTTATGTCAGCTAATTCAGTATATTTATAACCATACCCTTCAGTTTTCTTTGCTATTGTAGTTTTCATTATTCATCATCCTTTTTACCATCTATATATTTTTTAAAATCTTCAAATTCATCATATAAACTTTCATATTCATTGTATAAACTTTCTAAAATTCTAATTAATTCTTCTAAAGAAATAATATCTTTTAGATTTAAACCTAGATTATTCTTAATATTTTCTAATCTCATATAATCATAAACATCTAAATCTCTTGTTCTTATATAAACCTTATCCATTTTTTACCTCCTTAAGTTTTCTTCTTAATTTTTGATTAGACACTTTAAATTTATTCATTTGTTCTAAAGCATACTTTTCATTTTGTCTTGCTTCTTTTACATCAGCTTCTAACTGATATATTCTTTTTCTCATATTTCTTTTTGTTTGAATTGTAGTTTCTAAATAATTTAATAATTTTTCTTTAATCATTATCATTTAACCAGTCATATTCAAAAATCTCTGGTTTGTCCTCCTTTTTATTTATTTTATTTTTATTATTATTTATATCTTTATCTATCTCTATATCTATATCTTTCTCTATATCTATATCTTCTAGGACATTGTCCTTTTGATGTCCTATCATTTTTTGCTTTTCTCTATATATTCTTTTTTTCTCTGCCCAAGCAGTTTCACAACCTATCATTTTATCAATATCAGTTATTTTTAATACTTTGTTTTTTTCTTCATAAATAAGTCCTAATTTTTTGAATAATTCCAATGCAACAGCAACAGTATCATATTCAAAGTATTTAGTATCTCTTGTTATTTTTTTAATATCATAAGGAATCAACATTTCATTAGTTTTAGTTGCCATTACGCCCTCATTGTTTGCTGTTTGTAAACATAACATTTGATATAAAACAACATATTCACATCCATTTTCTTGTGATAATAAAAAGTCTATTGTATCCTCATTAAAAAAGTCTGTTTTTAGTTTTATCCAGTAATATTTTCTACTTGTTGCCATAATAACCTCCTATCTTGCTAAATGATAAATAGCATAATTACATATATTCCCATGTCTATTTTTTTTAGTTTTATTTTCTGTTATAATTTCTAAATCTTGTTCATTTCTTAATCTATATATAATTCCTGATAATCTAGTTATTCCATAGTATTCAAATGCTTCTATGGAAGTAATAGATCCATAAGTTTTTAAATGTTTTAAAACATCTATAATTTGACTATTTTGTTTCATTATTCAACCTCCATATTTTTAATAAGAATATAACCAGAACTCATTAAAATTATTCCTGCTATAATATGTGAAATAACAAATTGTTCCATAGTTCCACCATCACTTGCTGCAACTATAAATGCTAATATAAATAAAATTCTTAATAACCAAACAACCCATTTTTTTAATTTCCTTTTCTTTTTCATATTTATTTCCCTTTCTAAATAAAATGTGTTATAATTAAGTTGCATATATTTTTATATGCTGCTAATGTATTGCCTGATACAAACCCTTTCATTTTTGTATCAGGTCTTTTTTTATGCTCATTTATCTACCTCCTTAATTCCTAACATTTCAAATACAATGCTTGTTAATGCAACTTTTGGTCTTGCAATTGGAATTAAATAATTCCTTTCTTGCATTATCTTTCTAGCATCATTTATATATTTAATTGCATTTGCATATGTTAAATTTGGAATCATTTGTTGTAGATCTTGAGCTGTTAAATATAATTTGCTCATTTTTTTATTCCTCCTTTGTGTGAATATATTCACTTAACATTTTAAAAAAAATAGCAGGATTAATTCCATAGAAGTTTAACATTTCTTCAAATGTTTTATATTTAATATCACTTGCATCTTTTTCATATTTATATAATGAAGTTCTATTTACACTTATATTATTGCATACTTCTTCAGCAGTAAGATTATTTTTAATTCTTAATGCTTTTAATTCTCTACCTACTAATTTTCCATCTATCTTCATTGTTTACCTCCTCTATGCTAATTTCATTATAAGTGAAATAATTCACAAAGTCAATACAAAATGTTAAATTTTTCACTTTTTATATTGTAAACCTGTTTTTATATGATAAAATAAAGACATAAGATGATAGAAGGTGTATAGTATGAACAAGTTTTTTAATAAAAATTTAAAATATTTAAGAACAATTAAAAAAATATCTCAACAAGAACTTGCAGATAAATTAAAAATAGATAGATCAACAATTTCAAAATGGGAAACTGGTGATTTTGAACCAACTGTGGGTAATGTTATTTCTATTGCTAATATTTTTGGAATACCTATTGCAGATTTGGTATATAAAGATATAAAAAATGAAGATTTAATTTTTGATGAATTAGAAGAATTATTTATACAAAACAAAGAATTATTAACTGATGATGATAAAGATACAATAAGATTTATAATAGAAAAGAGAGTAAAAGAACATGATTCACAAGAATAACATTGAGCAAACATTTGCAAACAATTTAAAATATTTAATTAATAGTAATATCATTTCAGTAAAAACAATTTTAAAAATTACTGGACATAAAAGTAAAAGTTTAATTTCAATGTGGTGTTCTGGTGAAAGATTAATTACATTAAAAGATGTTGCAATAATAAGTAATTATCTTGGAATATCAATAGATGAGTTAGTAAATAGTGATTTAAGAGGTTTTAAAAATGATATACAAAGGTAATCCTACTAAAGATGGTAGATGTTATTATTTTAGAAAGTGTAAAAATGGTGTTCAATATACTTCAAAGAAGTATTTAACAAAGGAAGAGTGTGCTAAAGCTGAATCAAAATTTATATTAAAAAATGATAATCCTGTTAATAAAAGATTTGATTTAGTTGCAGATGAATATTTTGAATATATTAAAGAAACTAGGAAACAGTCAACTGTCTATACTTATATAAAAGATTATAACAAGCATATATACCCTTATTTTAAAAGTTCTTATATAAATAGTATAAATACCCAAGATATAAGAAAATGGGCTGAAAATATGCTTAAAAATGGCTATAAACTAGAATATTTGAATAAAATACAACATTTATTTAAAAGTATCTTTGATTATGGCATTAAAAACTATGGATTAGAATACAACCCTGTTGCTACTTATGGAAGATTTGAACTTAAAAAAGATAAAGTAATTAAGGATGAAAATAAGATTAGATATATTACTAAAGATGAATTTGATAAATTTATTTCAGTAGTTGATAATCCTTTATGGCATACCTTTTTTATTACTCTATATTATACTGGTGCAAGAATTGGTGAAATACTTGCTTTAAACTGGGATGATATAGATTTTAATACAAATGAAATTAGAATTAATAAAACATTATATTCAATTAAAGGAGAATATACTATTACTTCTACTAAAAACAATATCAACAGAACAATAAAAATGAGTAAAACCCTAAAACAAGAGCTTTACTCATATTATCAAGAACAAATAAAATATACTGATTTTAAAAATACTTGGTTTATCTTTGGTGGATCTATACATTTGCCATTAACTACTATTAATAGATATAAACATAAATATTTTGAAGAATCAGGTGTTCATGAAATTACATTACATGAATTTAGACATAGTCATATATCATTATTAATAAATGAATACATTAAATCAGGACAAACTGATACAACAAAGTTCTTTTTAATGCTTTCTTCTAGGATGGGGCATAGTGTTGGTGTAATGCAAAAAACCTATATGCATTTGTTTCCAACTGCACAAAATGAGATAATTGATTTATTAGATAATTTATGATAAAATGTAAGTAAATTAGATGTCATGTTAGATGTGAAAATAAAAAAACGTTGATAAATCAACGTAAATTAACATATTGGTAGCGACGGAGGGGAACTATCAATTAATATTTGTTATTTCATAAAACCTTATAAATAAAGGGAATTAACCCTATTCATTAGCAATTATTTTCACTAATTTTTAATCAAAATAGATGTGGATTAGATGTGAAAATAGATTTATTTATAGGAAAGGAGGTTGAATTATGAATAATAAAGTTTATGATGCATTGAAGTATATTGCTAGATATGTATTACCTGCACTTGCTACTATGGTTATCACTATATTTAAAATATGGGGATTACCTTATGGAGAAGAAATAGGTGCAACAATTATGGCTGTTGATACTGCTTTAAATATTATTTTAGGTATATCAAGTCGCAATTATTACAAACAATTAGAGAAAGGAGAAAAATAATGAAAATAAGAACTGTTTGTCCAAACAACAATAAGTATTATATTACTACTGGTAAAGGTGGATGGAATAAAGCAATTCAAGGAAACCCTACTAAATCAGGTGCTAATGTACTTGCAAACTGTGTAGGTTATGCTAATGGAAGATTTGCTGAAATAATAGGTAAAGACAAAATAGAATATCAGTTAATATGTAATGCTGAAAACTTTATTGAAAAAGCAAAAGGTTATGGACTTCAAATATCATCTACTCCTACTTTAGGTGGAATAATGGTATGGGAAGGTAAAGGAAGTTTAGCTGGTCATGTTGCTATTGTTGAAAGAATAGATAATAATAATCAAGTATTTACAAGTGAATCTGCATATGGTGGTTCTGCTTTTTATAATAAAACAAGAACTAATGATAATGGAAGATGGGGAATGGGAACTAATTACTCATTTAGAGGTTTTATAGTTAATCCAACAAATCCACAACCAGAACCTACTCCAACAGGAGATGCACAAATTAGATATATTCAAGAAACATTAAATAAGCACTATAATACAAATTTAGTAGTAGATGGTATATATGGACCAGCCACTAATAAAGGTCTTGTAAAAGCACTTCAAATGGAGTTAAATACACAATTTAATGCAGGACTTGTTGTAGATGGTATTTTTGGACCAGCAACTAAATCAAAATGTATATCATTAAGATATGGTGCAGAAGGATGGATTACTTGGACTGCTCAATGTGAATTATATTGCAGAGGTTATTATTTAAAATTCCTTGATGGTGTTTATAAAGATGCAACTATAAATCAAGTATGCAACTTTCAAAGAAACAATGGACTAGATGATGATGGTATTTGTGGCAAAAATACTTTTGAAAAATTATTCAAATAAAAAAGACTTGTAATAAGTCTTTTTTTATTCACCTTTAAACATTTTACCAATATTATTATGTTCTATCATAAACATATCATATAATGTATTGCTTACTGACATATATTTTTGTTTCATTTCAGGATTATCACACTCATCTGCCATTGTTTTCCATTTATAAGCATCTTCTAATAAATCCATTGTTTGTTTTAAATAATGTTTAAAATTACATATCTTATCTTCCATTAAGCATACCTTCTAATTACTATATTAGCATTTTTTATTGTAGGAATTTCAGTTTCTGTTGTATTAATTGTAGGAATACTATTTATTGATAAAGATACACTACCTCTACCACATACCCTTAAATACTTTTTAATAGAAACATTTGCATATTCATTTGCAGCATTTACTACTGCATCAGCTTCACTTCCATTTACTTCAACCCCATCAGCAAATAAAGCAACACCTACTACACCAGCAGTAGCACTTGTAATATTTGCATTAAAATCTATTTCATATATTCCACCTGAAACTAAATTAAATTGTGCAGAACCTTCATTATGATTTAACCAACCATTAAAGCAGTTAGCACTTCCTGTTCTTAAATCAGTATCACTAAATGTTATAGGTGCAGTATTAGAAACTAATACTAATTCTTGTTCTTGAACACTTTGTATCATATATTCTCCTTTCATTAAAAAGAAGTGGAACAAGTCCACTTCATAAAATTAGCAAGTTCTCAAAAGAGTTTGTCATGGACTTTATGCTTAATAATATTAAACTATTGTATTGCCATACCAATTAGATCCATAAAACCCATTATAGATACTTTGATATGGACTAGATACTAAATAACTAGGTGTAGGATAAGGTCTAATTTGATTTACAATACTTGAACCAATACCATTAGCTGTAATAGTATTTTTAAGGTCATTTACTTCACTTCTTAAACTATCAATAGTATTTTGATTAAGGGCATCTAATATTTTTTGTGTGTTTTCAATGCTTTGAGATTTTAAATTGCAGCAACACTCATCCATTTTGGCTTGAGCAGTTAGGTTTGAAGTAAGTAAGTTAGTATTTAATTCATTTGTTTGTTGTAATATATCCCTTTGTGTATTTGATGCAGATAATTCAGCAGCATATCTATTTTCTAGAATACCTGTATTAACTGCTTGGAAACCACTTGTTAATAAGTTATTTGTATTTTGGAATCCTGAATTAATATCTCTTTGTGTAAATTCATTAGATACATATTCAGTAGTAGCAAAGTTATTATAACCATTACCACCAAAACCAAAACCATTTCCACCAAACATAAGAGCTAATAAAATAACTATCCAAATGCCATCAGCACCAAATCCACCACCAATAGGCATTGTAGGAACTATTCCTGTGTTATTCATGTCCATTATTTTCCTCCTTTCTTGCTAATCTATATCAACCTCTATTTAGAGTTGATACCATATTGTTTTATTTGTTCTGGACTAATTCAAAAACTTTGTATATATTTAATAAATTCTTCTTTTTGTTCTTCTGTATATCCATTAGTAAGTTCATTTAATACTTCTTTTGGATTTTTCTTTTGCATTTCTATAAATTGTTGATATAATTTAGGATTTCTGCTCTTTAATTGGTTTTGCAGTTGAACCATTAGTATTTGTGTTGGATTCATATTTATTTCCTTTCTTTAATTCATCAATTTGTGCTTGTAAATATTCTATTTTTAAATCTTTTTCATCCTTTTGCACTATCTCATTTAATTCATAAGTCTTTATAGATCCATTAGATTTTTTTAACCATAATATACTCAAATCCTTACTAAAAAATGGTGTATCATTAACTATAAATGTTTTTTCTACTTCATCAATGGAATCAACATAAATAATGTTATTTCCAGATAATTGAAAATTTTGTGTAATAGGTTGAGGGATTTGACCTTTCATAGCTTCTAATTCTCTAATTTGATTATCTATCTTGTTATAATACATTTGTGGATTATACATCTTCTACCTCCTTAATCTTATCCAATAGTTTATTAATAAGAAAAGAAATATATTCAAAACTATTCTTTCTGTGGAACTCACTTAATTTTGACATAATATACCTCCTTTCACATATAATTATGCAACAAAAAAAAGACTTTGGATTTTATGATTTTTCCAAAGTCTTTATATATAAAATTCTAAAAATATTATAAGATTTTTTTAATTTTCTTTTTCAGCTTATTTACCATTACACTTATTGTTCCTTCACTAACATTAAGTAATTGTGCCATTTTTGTAATAGAATACCCTTTAATTTTATATTCTAATAATTTTTGGTATTCTTCATCTAACATACACTCTTTAACAATGTAGTCATAATCAGTTTTTGTAAATTCAAAGAAGTTTAATGTTATCATAATGCCCAATGATGGTAAATAACTATTGATGATAACATAATTACTATTGCAAGTAATATAAGAATCACTATATAAGCTCTATCTCTTTCTTTCTTATAATCTTTTAATATATCTAAAGCAATACTATTTGCTTGTATTCTACTTGTATTTGTTTCAAGTTTGTTCATTATGTTATCTATCTTTACAGCATTTTTTTCAATTATCTTTTCATTATGAGTTATTTTCTTTTCTAACTCTATCATATCTTTTTCCATTTTACACCTACTTTAAAAACATATTAAGGAAATACCCTAATACACCACCTAATAAAGTGATTATAACATATTTAGCAATTTCTTCAAATAATTTTGCTTTTTTATTAACAGTTTCTTCTTGAATTTCTTTTTCTAAATCTTGAACTTTAGTTTCAAGCTTTTCAACTCTGTCTTTATCAATAGAGTTTTCACTTAATTTATCTATGCTATCTTTTATTTGTTCTAATATAGGTTTAAATTGTGATATTTCTTGAAGAATAGAAGTAATCCTATCTTCAAGTTTTTCCTGCTTTTCTTCTAGTTTTTCTATTCTTCTCTCTAGATCCATTGTTTACCTCCTAGTCAGTTGTTTTAGTATATTCTACTACCATATATAATTTTCTACTACCAACATTAGCAGGACATCTCCATCTTAATTTTGTAGAGTTCATCCAACCTCTTGCATAATCACTTGATGACCAATACCAGTTAATAGGTAAACTTTCATTATTTCCATATAAACATGATACACCATTATTTACATAGTATTTATCTATATTTTGTATGTTATGTGCTTCTTCTAAATTCATATTATTTGTAGTATCAAATATAAACACTTTTCTGTATAAAGGTTTACCCATAAAATTACCTATTTTTACTTCTCTATCCATATATAAATCATTTTCATTATCTAAATTTTGATATGGTTTATATGTTGTTGCAGTATTATTAACTTCTAGCTGATAATTAAACCCTTTTACTTCATCAACAGTTAAAGCAACATTATCTTCTTTACTTATCATTAAGCATAACCAACCTGCTGTTGTTAATGTAAATGTATGTGAAGTTGTTGTATATGCTAACCATCCACTATCATAACTATATGTTGCATAAGATGATAATGGTGGTGTTCCAACATTTTGCACATTTAAGCTCCATCTAAAAGGGCTTGTTAAATTACAACTAAAAGTATATGTTCCTGCTTCTAGCCAAATTGGTTGTCTGCTTGATAATCTTATTGTTGGTGAATTACCTGTAATATCACCTGCTACAATAGTATTTTTATTAAACAAATTTTTTGTTCTTATACTATCTACAATTAGATCACCACTTATACTTTCATCAACATAATTTGTTATTGCTTGGTTTTCAACCCCATTTGTTGAACTTGTGCTTACTGCATTATCTAATGTTGGTATTGCAGCTTCTACATTATCTTGTAATGTGTTTAAATTATTAGCATTTAATGGTGTTGATGTATCTGGTAAATCTTTAAAAGTTATTTTTGTCATTTTTTATTAACCTCCTTTAACTTTTTAATTTCTTTATTTAATTCATCTATTTGCTCTTGTTGTTCTTTTATTGCTTGTAAACAAATTGATAAAGTTGCATATATATCTATTCCTTTATTATCACTTGATTTAAACTCATCTGGTGTATTATATTCATCACCTATTACTAAACCATAATGTTTTTTTTCACTCTTTTGCTCATCTTTCCAATTATATGAATATATATCAGCTTGTTTTATTATATCTAATGCTTTATTTAATTTCTTAATATTCTTTTTCTTTTCTTCACTAGACCAGTTTACAAAATTCATAGCACTAACTGTTCCAGTAGCTATATCTGCTGATACTTTTGTGCTTCCACCTGCTCTTAATGTTATTCCATTGTTTGAAGTAATATCTACTGCATAATCATCATCTTCATCAGTTAAATATACATTGTTAGCATCCATAGTATCACATAAAATTGTTCCTGTATTTAAACTTGATGTTCTTATAGAAAATAAACCAACTCTAGTGTGATAAGTATTTTTACTTGCATTATATATTTTAACTAATCCTTTTGTATCAGCACTATCTAATATTAAAGTTCCTCTAATTATTTGTTCCCCACTTGAATCATAAGTTCCATTTATTAAAGACCTCATTAGTGAATAATCACCAGCAGATAATCTACCATCACCATTTATATCATATAATTCTTTTTCATCTTCAGTTAATGTTCCTACACCAGTAAGATAATTTCTTAATTTATCCAAATCAGTTTGTGTAAAGTTATATCTTATTACAAAATCTTTTTCAAATCTTGTTGGTGTCATTTCAAATCCAGCAATATCACCTGATGTTGCTTCTATTCTTCCTGTTTCATCTAAAGTAAAGTAATCACTTGTTATTTTAACTTGATTACCTTTTATATCAATTACACCCTGTCCTTCATCAACAGCTAAATTTATTTTTGCAATTATTTCATTATCACTAACTTTTTGTTGAACTTGTAAATCAATTTCATTTTTTGTTTGTTGTATTTTTGATTCTGCATATACTGAACTAGCAAATAAATCAGTTATATCATTTTTTCTTATTAATTTTATATTTTTATAAACATCATTGTAAGAAATAAAATCAACTGAATAATCACCTTCAGTTAAATTGATTAATACAAATGGATAACTAATTGATTCAGCTGGTATTGTTATTTTGTTTCCGCTTGAATCATAATCTACCATTTTAGTTTTAATACAAGTTAATGTTTCACCATCAATTGTTAATGTATCATAATGTGAACTATCATAATAAAGTAAATCACATGGTAATTCATAATCAAATGTTTCATGTGTATTATCATTTGTAAACCTTAATGTTCTAGTTTGCATATATGTTGTATTAGATGGATATAAATTATTAGATGGATAAGTATATGATATATCTGTTGCAGTTGGATATATTTGCATATAATATGGTGTATTTCTTGATGCATTTTCATATGTTAATGCACCTGTTCCACTTTCTTCTAATAATAAATCTTCTATATTTTCAACAGTTGAAACTAAACTATCATATCCCTGAATAACAGCTGTATTTAATGTTCCTGTTGTTATATAATCAGCAACTATTGAACCATCCATTGTTATTGCTAATCCATAAGTTCCATTGATACCTGTGCTTGAGTATCCTAAACCATTAAGATTCCACCTCCACACTTTTACAGCATCATCTGGATCTGGATTATCCATTATATATAAATTACCATTATCATAATCAAAGTATATATAACCTGTCATTGCATCTTTTAATAAATTACTTGCATTTTGTTGTGCTTGTTCTAATAGATTACTTGTATCTACTTCACTTAATTCTTGTATAGTAGCATTTGCTTGAGTAGCATAACTTGCTTTTGGTTTACCTATTTCAAAATTAGTTATTCTATCTAATAATACATTATATGTTGTTGCAATTACTCTTGTTGTATATTGGAAATCACCCATATCACAAGTTAATGTATCACCTAATCTTATTGTTTCAAGTGAAGTATAATTTTCATATTCTTTTGTTTTTGCTAAATCTAACCAGTCTATATCAACATTAATTAATGGTTTATCTACCCCATCAGTAAACATTTGATTAGCAGCTGCTCTTAAAGCATCATAAAAATCATTTATATCACTATATGCATCTGGATCTTCACCAGTTTCATCATATTTTATATCTTCAAATTTTGCTATACATCCTTTTGGAAATGGATAATTATTAATTAATATACTATCAACATATATTTCAGGTATTGTTAATCCATCATAACCAACAGGAACTATTCTTGTAAATAATCCAGTATCATCAATTGTTATATTTATTTCATTTATATTTTTACCAACTAATAACTTAACACCAGTATCTTGTCCTATTCTAGTATTATAAGTTATTGTATAATTATCTCTTTTAAATTCACCTTTAAATTTATTAAGCATTGAATTATCTTCATCACTCATAAAACACTCTAATACATTTTTTCTAATGTATCTTGCACTTGCTGTTGCTGTTATATCACTATTAAATGTATATAATTGTGCATGTGTTGTTGAGTTATTTAGCACCCACCTACCAAATGCTTGAGCAGTTAAGTTTGTAGGTGCTGTATTTATTACTAAATCATCACCTAAATCATAACTTATATGATAAGCAATGACATTAATTGTTTTAAAATTTCTTTCTATGTATTTAATTCTAAATGGTTGTTCTGTTCCATCAGCAACCCTACATACAATTATGTTTTCTCTTTCTAAATATTCAGCTAAATGTCCATTTAGTAAATATTCCATTGTTAATGTATATTCACCATTAATTTCTTCTTTTACTTCAGCACTTATTACATCAGTTAAGAATCCATAACCATTATTGCTAAAATCAGTGGTATTTAAACTATAAATTTTCATTTAATCACCCCACTAAATATGTGTTTCTATATTTAACTTTAAATGTTGTTGGATTTGTGCTGCATTTTATTTCAGTAGCAGAATCTATATAAGGAAAATCACCACTCATTTTGTCTGATTTATTTACACCATTAGAATCAGTTATTTCTTTCATTTTGCAGTCTAAAAAATAATGTCCTGATTTTAAACTAAATTTTCTACCATTAAAATAAAAATCAGTATCACTTGATATATTTATTTCTATTTCATCAGGATATATTCTATAATTTGGTGTTATATTCCAGTCATATTTATACATAGCATTTGATAATGTAAATGTAATTGTTTTATCAGTTGCTGTTATATCTTCAAATATAGGATTAACTAAAAATCCTAACATAAATTTTTTAAATCCAGAATTAACTATTTCGTTAAATTCTATATTATTATTTACTATTGCTGTTGATTGTTTTACACCATCAAATGATATTGTGCCATATCCATCTAAAAATTTTGCAATATCATCCATATTAGCAGTATCAGCTATATGACATTGAACATTTAATTGCCAACTATCATAAGTATTATTATCTACTGATAAAAAACCATTTCTACCATATATTTCATAAGTATCAATTCTTTTTTTTGCTTTTTGTATTTTAGGTATTTCTTCAACAATAATGCCTTTAGTTTTTAAATCATAACCTTTAAACTTTATCATCTTACATACCTCCTTTTGCTAATGCTGCATTTTTTCTATAAAATTCTAATTCTTGAGCTAATTGTTGAATATCTGTATCTCTATTATTATAGAATTTATCTATTGTTATATATAAAGGATTACTATTAGCAGTTGGATTAATTGTAGGATTAACACTTGCTTGTATTCCATTGTTTAGATCAGTCATAGCTCTATTAACTTCTTTTATAGCACTTGGTATTCCATTTTCCATACCTTCAACAATACCTGCTGTTAAGTTTGTTCCTATTTCATCTTCCATTAATGTTGATGGTGAGTGAATACCAAAAAATGATTTAATTTCATTTGTAATTTTTTTACCTAATTTAGTTATAGTATTTTTAACAGTTGAACCAAAATCAATTAATCCATTTAAAATACCATTTAAAATATTTTTACCTAATTGTTTCCAATTTGTATTAACTATTAAATTAGATAATGTTTTTAATATTTCATGTATTATTTTAGGAACTAATAATAATAAATCAGGTATTGCTTTAATTAATCCTTTACCTAATTCTATTGTTAATTCAATTCCTGCCATAAGTAGCATTGTTAGCATTTCTGGATCTAATAATGCAGCAACTAATGAACTTATAACTTCTGGTATAGCTTCAATTAATGTTGGTATAGCTTTTATTAACCCTTTTGCTAATGCAAGTATTATATTAACAGCAGCAGTTATAAATAATGGTAAATATTCATTAAGTTGTATAGTTAATTCATTTATTAATGTTGCAATTGTTTCAATTAAAACTGGTAAATTTTCAATAATTACTTTTGCTAATTCAAGTATTATTTCATTTACTGCTTTTGTTAATTTTGGTAAGTTCTTACCTATAAATTCAATTAAAAATTTTATTATTTTATTAACTGCTGTTATTATTTGAGGTAATGCTTGAATAATTCCTTCAACAATTTTAGTTAGTATTTGAACACCTAATTCTAACAACATAGGTAATTTTTCTATTACTTTCTGTAATGCTGAATTTATTGAATCACCTATTTTACTTAATCCATCTTCAATACTTGTATTACCACTAACCATATCTTGAAGAGCTGTTGATATTTCTTGTATTTCAGGTAGAAATTCTTTTGCTATTCTTCCTTTTAGATCATTAAATAATCCACCTAAACTTTCTTTCATATCATCTAAATATGATATTGCTACTTTTAAACTACCTTCATTAGTTTGTGCTAATGCCTCGTTCATACCACCAACTGAAGCAGTTATTGCTTCAAGTAATGCATTAACTCTATCTTCTTCTGTTCCATATTTCATGGCTTTCTTTTCAGCATCAGTAAAATAATACCCCATTTTAGCAAGTCCTGAATAATCACCATTTGATAGAGCTTTACCTAATCTAGTAGCAATTGATAATGTTTGTTCTTCACTAGCATTCATACCATATTGTTGAACTGTCATATCAAGCATTGCATCAGTTAATGCTTCTATTGATTCCTTTTGAGTAGTATATGTTGCTAATTCTTGATAACCATTTAAAATGGCTGCTTTTGATACAACACCATTTTTTTCTTTAGCTTCTGCAAGTTTTACATATGCTTGTATATCTTCTTCAGTTGCATCAGTAGTATTTTTTAATGCTGTTCTAAATTTTTGCTCTTGTTCTTCAACATTAGCAGCTATAACACCCCACTCTTTTAATGCTGCACCACATGTGCTAAATGCTCTACCAAGTGATTTTACACCATTAATAACAGCACTACTAATTAAATTTGCTTTTATAATATCACCAAGTTTTAAAGCACTTTTACCTGCTTTGTCAGCATTTTCAGCAATTTCATTAAATCCTTTACCATTAATACTGTCTTGTTTACTTTTTAAATCTTTTAAACTAGATTCAGTTTTAGATATTTCTCTAGTTAATGTTCTAAATTGCTCACTATTCTCATCAATGCCTTTAGCTTTCATTTGATTTTGTGCTTCTTTTAATGTTTTTAATTTTTCACTTGTTTCTTGAATTGCTTTTGATAACAACAGCATTTTTTGTTTTATAAGGTCTGTATTAGTAGGATCTAATTTTAATGCTTTTTCTGTTGCTTTTAACTCACTATTAACACTATATAATGTCTTATTAACATTTTTTAAAGCACTTTCTAATTTGGTTGTATTACCATCAATTTCAATAGTAATTCCCTGTATTCTTTTTGCCATATATTTTCCCTCCTTTTAATAGATTTTAAAAAAAACCCTACTAATTAAAGTAAGGTTCTTTTTACTATCTATTAAATTGACATTTGTGATTCATAAACTGAATCAAAGAAAGCATTATAAACTGCTGTATTATCATCAGTAGGTTCAATAAATACTCTTACTTTTTTATCAGTAGATCTTGGCATTGCTTTAATATTTAATGTGTCAGTTTTAGGTTCTTTACTTGCTTCAATAGTTGAACCTTCTGTATTAGGTCTTGTTAAAGAACAATTATAATACCAATATCTTCTTGCTTTTTGGTCACCTTCAATTTGGAAACCAAATGCAAAGTTTTCAAATTTATCATTAGATGTTTCAATATAAACATCATTTGTGTCTTTATGTTCACCCATTATAGCAGTTCTTATTGCATCTGGTATTAAAGCTATTTCTAAATCACCTTCATAACCTTGATTAGCAGTTGAACTGAAATAAATAATATTATCAGCATAAAAATCATTAGTATCACCCTGAGGTTCTAATGATAAATTAACTGCACCTGGCACAGATATTGGTGAGTCATAAGTAATAGTTCCATCATTAGCAACGTTCATTTTTGCCATAACAACATTACATAAACCAAATTTAACTTTATTGTTTGCCATATTTTATACCTCCTATATTTCATAAAAAATATGATATATTTTTTCATCATTATCCCAGACTTCTTCAGTCTTATCATAAGGGATTTTATTATTTGTTAATAATCCTTCTAATCTTCTTTCTAAAGCAACTTCTTTTTTTGCTGTAATAAGTTCTATCTCATAATTATAGAATTGATAATATGTTATACCATCAGCCCTAAATGTATCTAAATCTTGTTCTCTATATGCTATAAATGGTAATGGTATTTGCTTATCACTATCAAAATGGTCATAAGCAACAGGAATATCTAATGTTTTTAGTAAATCAAATAAATCTTTATGTTCTATCATTAATAGCCTCCTTTTTGTATTATTTTTTCAACTGTTTTCTTGAAATTATTAATACATTTTTCTTCTACTGGTTCAATATGAACTATTGGTGTTGATTTTTTACCATTTCTTAATAAATGTGGCTTTTCTAACAAATGAGTAAGTTGCCAGTTGGTAGCATTATATATTGTAGTATGAACAAATCCTTTTCCACTTCTTTTATCTACCCTCCAACCTTTACTATATTTACCTGTTCTTTTAGGTGATTTTGCCTTTAATTCATTTGCACCATCTTTTGCAATATCTTCTGCAGCTTGAGTTATACCATCTTGAATATCTTGTGAATATTCATTAAGTATATTAGAGATATCTATAAGGTTGTTCTTCTTCATTTCCTATTTTTTTAGAACATACTAAAACTATGTCAAATTTATTCTTTGGTTCTACTATTCTTATTACTTGATATTCTTCATTGTTCCATTTAATGTGATGTTCACCATTATAATTTAGTTTTTTTATAACAAATTCAATGGATGGTGTTAATCCTGTTTGAACAGCACTATAAAATTCATTAGTTCTTACACTTTGAGTTTTAGCATAACATTTTTTGGAAGAAGTAAGGGAAGATACTTGATTACCAATTGCATCTTCCCCTATACTTTCAGTTAATAAATAAATTATTTCACTATATTCCATTTTGTTCCTCTATATATTCAGTTAGATGTCTTAATACATCCTTTTGCAAAGAATAACTCTTTGAATACATATCTGCATTATCAACATCTAAAAAACTTAATACATAAGTCATTATTGCAGTTTCAATTAGATTATCTGGATTATCAACTAAAGCACTGACTATGCCAATACTTTTTAGATCTAATTTTGCAGCATCTAACCATAGATTAATAACATCATCAAAATCATTATGATTTATGCCTTCTATCATTTTTAATTTTTCAAGCATAGTCTAACCTTCTTTCTTTTAAATTATATTAAACACCTGATGGTTTTTTAACTTGAACAAATGCTTTATTTGCAACTACACCTAAAGCAACAAATTCTCTACCTAGAATCTCAACTAAATCTTCTTTCTTTCTTGAAAGTTCATCAACTTTAATTTCAATTCCTTCACCAGCTGGGAAGTTAGCAATAGCACCTTCACCAAAATCACCAACTATCATATAGATATCATTAGTTGATGCAGCACTATATGCAGGTAATGTGTTATTGAATACAACTTTTAATCCTTCAAATGGATCTACACCATAACTATTAGCATATTGAACAGTTTTAAATGCAGCATAAGTTAATTTGTTCATAACTATAACTGGATTTGTAGCTTCATCACTTAAGTTAGCAATAGCTGTTGCAATAGTATCCATAGCAGGAGCTTTTGTTATAACACCAACAGCAGGTGCTGAACTTGATGCAGTATCAGTTAAAGTAGTAATTTTACCAATTAATTCATCAGCAGCTTTTTTAGCAATTCTATAAGTTAATTCATTATAGATATATCTTAAGAAAGCTTCACCTCTTAAATCCATAACTTCATCACTTATTGAAATCCATTTCTTAATAGAAACTGGTTCAAGTTCTACTATTCCTTCTACTAATTCTTCTTCACTTACAGCATAAGCACCTTCAGTATGAACAACTGCATCACTTCCAGAAATTTCAAATTGAACTTTTAAATTTCCTTTTACATTTGTTCTTCTAACTAATGATAATAATTCATTATTATCCCAAGCAGTCTTAACTTCATCTAATACAAATTCAGGAACTGCTATTGTTCCACTAACATTTTCAGTTAATAGACTTCTTACTTCATCATCTTTACCAGATTTAATATATTCTGCGAAAGCATCAATATATTCTTTTGTGTTTCTTGTTTCCATATTAAAATCCTCCTTCTTTTCTTCAATAGAAACTTCTTTTGCCATTGCTTTTACTTCAGGTTGTTCTTCTAAAGATTCAGCAACAACTTCTTCTTCTTGAGTTTCAGTTATTTGCTCTGCTTCTTCATTTAGAGCATCAACTTCTTTGTTTAGTTCATCAAGTTTTTCAACTTCTTCTGTTGATTCAACTTCTTCCCTAATTTCAACTTTTCTAGCTTCAATTTCTTCTAGTCTAGTCATTTTGTCCTCCTTTATTTATTTATTTTCTTTAAAGACTAAATATAAAGTCTATTATTGCTATTCCAGCATTTATTAAAACAACTTTTATACTATTCCAGTAAATAAAAAAGCATCTATTCCAGACACTTTTTCAGTTGTATTAACCTAATTTTTCTAATATTGCTTTTCTCTTTTCTTCTAAAGCAACTTTTTCTTCATGTTCTTTTCTTAATTCATCTCTTTTAGTTAAGAACTCATTATTATCCATATCTCTTGCAATACTTACATCAGTAGCATTATAAAAAGGTTGATCTACAACAGATACATCAAATACTTTACCAATTTTAGTAATAGTTCTTGTATCTGTATCATAATCATAATCATCTTCTTCAACTACAAATGCAAAACTTTGTTTATCAATTAATCCTGATTTAATTGCATTAAATATGTTTTTATGTTCAGTTATATCATCTTGTAATCTAGCATCCATATATAAACCTTTTTCATCTACTTTTAGATCTAAACTTTTATTTCTAGTTCTTGCTAATACCATAAATGAATCATTATGATTATATCTTAATACTACATCACTCATATCTGCTTCATCAAATGCCCTATCACTTATTACTTCAGTATATGAATAAGTTTCAGGACTATTGAATACTGCTGCATAACCTTTGATTTCCATTTTTCCATCTTCAGTATTTTCAGCTCTAAATTGCATATCTAGTTTTCTAATTTCCTTCATCTTCTTCATTACCTCCTTCCTCATTAATATCATCTAATGTTTGTGTATGGTTTTGGTCAATAAGTATTGATTCACCACTTTCAATAGGTGATAAATTAAATACTTCTCTTAATTCATTAATACTCATTATATTATTTGCATATCTTAATAAATTAATCTTTGTATTATTACTTGCATATTGTAATCTATTACTTTCAAATACAATTTCATTACCAAAATATGTTTCAGTTGGTGTAAATATCTTATTACTAAATTCTAATGACATTTGTAATCCTATTGGTTCAAGCACACTTTCATAAAATGCTGACCACTCATCCTCTGTATATTTACTTTGAATAATATTTTCATTTATACCAAAGTAAGATAATACTTTTTCATCATATGCTTTAACTTGGTCTTTATCTGCTGTTTTAGGTTCAATATTAATAGGTGTAAATGTAGTTGTAGCATCTAAACCACCAATACCTGAATCATCAGCATTTCTAACAAAGTCATCTACAAATTGATCTCGCATCTTCTTAACATCTTCTGGTTTTAACATTGATTGAGTAGTTTTTACTAAACCTTTAATAGCAGATGTAGTTTTAATAGCATTAACAATACCTTCATCTAATACATGTTTTATTTTTAATGTTTTTAATATTGGTATATTATTGCCACCATATAAACCATCTTCACTTGTAAATCTTGTTAAATGTATGCAGTTATTATATGCAACAAATCTTTCTTTACTATTTCCAAATTTGAATTGAACATATAATTTGCCTTGATACTCATATAATTTAATTGTTCTATAACTTAATGGATATAATCCTGTTAATTTATAGTTTTCATCCCTTTGAATATAAATATATGAATTATTGTATAATTCTAAATCACTAATTACTTGATAATAGAATTGATAAGCATTTTGTAATTCGTTTGGTTTTTTAGCAAGTATTCTATAAACATTATCTTTTAATACTTCATAGTTTTCTTTGCCATTTCTAATGTGTTTAGGATGCATTTTAGCAACATTTCTTGCGATAGTATCTACACATGCCCTAACAGTTATATCATCTTCTATATTGCCCTTAAAAGTGGTAAAAGTTGCTTTATAATCATCTAGTAATTGAAAACTTGTTGCAAGTGATGGTGCTGATGTATCTTTATCATTACCAAATATTCTACTAAATAAACTTTTCTTTTCCATTTCATACCTCCTCACTTATGTAATTCAAATATTCCTGTTGTTTTTCAACAAAAATGCAGTAAGCATCAATTAAACTTACTGCACCATCTATCCTTTGTCTTGACTTTTCTTTGTCAGGTTGGATATTCTCATTTGTATCCATTTTTACAATAGTATTACTTAAACACCATTTTAATATTGGATTATTATTATAATTTATCTTTTTATCTATTAAATCAGCTTTCATTTGTTTCATTGGACTAGACATTGTTTTTGCACCCTGTCTAACTTCAACCATATTAAATCCCATACTTTTCATTTCATCACACCAGAATTGAGCATTCCAACTATCATATCCTACATATAATGGTCTTAAATCATTTTCTCTTACTTCATCTAAAAACCATTGTGATACATCATGATAATCTATCTTTGAATCACCAGATAATCTTAACCATCCAGCTTTTAACCATTTATCATAAGGTATTCTATCATCCTTAACTTTCTTTTCTAGCATATTTGATGGAATCCAATACATTTGCTTTATTCTTATCTCTTTGTTTTTGACACCAAGTAAAGTTGCACAAGTTAAGTCTGTTGTGCTTGATAAGTCTACACCAGCTATACAATATGTATCCTTCCAGTCAGTATATATTCTTTCATTATTTAGATCATCAAAAGTAAGCCAAGCATTTAATCCTGTTTGTCTTATGTTGAAATCCTTACATAATAGATTTACAAGTTCAATAGGATTAGCTTTTGCTCTTTCTACTTTTTCCCTCATATCTTTTAATGATTTAATAACACCTAATGCTGGATTTGCTTTATACCATGCTTCCTCATTAATCCACTCACCCTCACTATCTAATTCATAGATAATTGGAAGTAATGTTTCATCTTGTATAGTTCCATCTATAACTTGACTTGCATAATCATATTCAATGTCAAATACATTTTGTCTAACTGTTCCCATTGTAGATGTTTCAAGTAATATAGGTTGAGTTCTTGCACTCATACTATCATACATTACATCTAATAGGTTTTTATCCTTCCAAGCATGTAATTCATCTGCTATAACTAAATGTGCATTTAAACCATCTAATGAATTACTATCACTTGCTAATGCTCTAAAATAACTATCATTTGCATCATAATATATTCCACCTACTAAACATCTTATTGCTTTTGCAAGTATAGGACTTTTTCTTATCATTTTCTTTGATTCTTCCCATACTATTTTAGCTTGTTCTTTTTTAGTAGCAATAGAATATATTTCAGCACCACCTTCATCATCTCTTGTTAGCATATATGTTGCAATGGCACTATCTAATACAGATTTACCATTTTTCCTAGCAACAAAAAATATTGCTTTCTTATATTTTCTTAATCCAGTATCTTTATCAACAAAACCAAATAATGCTTCTAAAAATGCTTTCTGGAATAATTCTAATTTTAAAGATTTACCTGACCATTTACCTTTTGACTGCTTACATATTCTTTCTATAAAGTTTATTGGTTTATGTGCTTTTACTATATCAAAGATATAAGTATGTGTTTCAGTTTCATTTGTCAGTTTATTATAAAAAGACACTTTTTTAGGTGTCTTTAAATCTTCAACTAATCTTTTATATATTGTTTTTACTTTATTACATACTTTATCTGGATTATCACATATCCATTTATAGTATTCTTCTATGTAAGTTGTATTCTTAATCATATAACTCTATATCTTCTACACTATCAATATTTATTTCTTCTTTTGGTATTAGATCAAGTAAATTCTTATATAATGTGTTATATGTTTTCATTAATTTGTTATAACTTATCATAGCAGGACTTTCTCTTAAGAAATCTTGTTTTCCATTAATAAAATGTTCTACTGCACCATTTTCTTTTATATCTTTTCTTAATTTGTCAGTAGTTTCTAAAACAAATCTTAACTCTTGAGCTATTAATTCAGCTTCATTTTCTTTTTCCTTTGGTATCTTTTTTAATATTTCTTCAAGTTGTTTGCTTTTCATTTTACTTCCTCCATTTCTTTTATAAAATCCCCCTATTGTGTAAAATCCTGTGAATTTTTTGAAAG
>Ga0265299_10001276_pt1 | contig 29323 bp, 26 predicted proteins | sample AusTroGonzalo_MG_4_FD_193485 | JGI IMG/M metagenome (GOLD analysis project Ga0265299, IMG submission 193485) | Bovine rumen microbial communities from tropical cattle in Woodstock, Queensland, Australia - Gonzalo_02 | ecosystem: Host-associated > Mammals > Digestive system > Stomach > Rumen ... | reverse complement strand
GTATTCAAGCGGGCAAACCCTACCTTATTAAGGTCGTCAACCATCTATATCAACCGAACACGTCTCCCACGTTCAATAATGGCTATATTAGTGTCGTTGAACCAGAAGCTGTAACAAGCAATGATGGGACGGTGACCTTCGTCGGACAGTTCGATCCGTTCGTCATCAGCGATGGTCGCCCTGATGAAGACGGTAACCCCACCCCCAACAATATCAACGAGATTATCATGATAAGCAATAACGGCTTAGGATTCTCAAAGAATCCACGCACGCTACGCCCCTTCCGCTGTCATTTCTACCTTCCCACATATTTAGGAAACCAGACACGTAGCTTTGAGTTAATCTTCGATGAAGGCGAAATAACATCAATGAACGACAAAGAAATGATTGTCAAATTCAAGGTAAACGATTGGTACACTCTCGATGGACGTAAACTCGACGGTGAGCCCACGGCAAAGGGGGTATATATCCATAATGGCAAAAAGGTAAAAAAGTAAGCATAAAAAAGATGGAGGACAAAACAATGAAAAAGACATATTCAAAGCCCGAGATGCAGGTCATCGCAATTCAACAGCAAGGATGCCTTCTTCAAGCTAGCAAAGGTGGATATAATAGAACCGACATCCGAGAATTTTATTCTCCCAATCAAAGCAACGATATACGATTCGACTTCGATGGATTCGATGACGATGACCCTGATATATAGACTACTATCATGTATTTCATAAGAGGGACTGGAGAAAGATAACACACTCTCCGGCCCCTCTTATTTGGTGGATATTGTGTCGCGGCCTAGAAACTTGGCTCTGCCTCTCCGCGCTCGTAGTTCGTCCAACCGTCGCTGTTTTGCCAATAGCCGGCGAATTGCAACGTGGACACGTCGGCATAGCCGAAAAGTGAATTGTGGTTGTAAGCAACGACGGGATTGGTCTTATCATCCCAACTGGCATAGAGAACGATTCGGTTCTCCCCCACTCCCTGGTCATTGCGCTCCCACCTGAGCAGCCATGTGCCTGCGAAGGTGCCGTTCTCATCGGGCATATCCTCCCAATCGGTGTATTGCTCCCTTCCATCGATGGTAACAACCTGTCTCATCTGCCATTTGCGCTGTCCGCTGAATGTTCCGTCGGCATTGAACGTCAGTTGTTCGAAAGCCCGCTGCTTCTCTATCGATTTCTCATAGTGCCAGGTGCCAACGAGGAGCGATGCATATTGCTCTCTCAACTGCAATGTTTTCTCATGTGCCTCAGCATCAGTCCATTCGGGTTCACTGTTGCCGCAAGAAACAATGGAGAGTGCAGCAGACAACACAAAGACGATTTTCCAAATCTTCATTTCTTTTTCATTTATGTTTGACAATCGAATATTTGTCTATATAAACGCGAATAACTGGAGATATTGTAATATCTGGCGTTAAACTTTCCTAACCATTTCACCCTCACTCTACACTCACCCTCATGAAGTGACCCCTAAAAGTTGGATACCCTGAGACAACCAGCATAATAGTCGGTCGAGAAGAATCAGCAAAAACTTTTCAATGACGACATGGAGAAAATGCCTTTACACAGAAACGCCCGTCCGTACACGACGGACTGAGAGTCCGCAGGCGTCGGACAAAAAGTCCGCGCACGACGAATTTTTTAGCATTGCACGAATAGAAAAAAGAAGCAAGAGTGAGGAGTGCCTGTTTTTATTTGAAAACTTTTATAGCGAGATCAAGCACCATAGGGAAAAGTGAACAAAATATTTCATCAAATAATATAATTTGAAAATAAAATACAGAATCATAGATGGTGTATTTCTATGTACATAACTGTATAATTATTTTGTAATTTCTAAAATAGTTGACAATTTATTTGGAGATGTCAATATTATATCGTATCTTTGCCAACGATTAAATAAATCATACAATAGTTATTCACTTATCAATTCACTCATCAACCAAAATGAAAGCTAAAAACCCTTGGATTGGAACTCTGTGTTCCAAGGTGGCCATGAGCTTGCTCTTGGCTGTCATTTCAGCTTCAAGCGTCAGCGCCCAAAATGACGAAAAGGTCAAGGTCGCCGACAGCACAAACGTGACAACAGTCGTCACCGATACTGTTGTAGTAAAGAACAACCAAAAGGCTGGTAAGAATACTCGTCGCACCAACGACAAATGGATTCTCAATAGTGGCAAGAAGGGTGACACCACAACAGGCACCACCCCTCCCGAGTTTCAGGACGGTGATGATATTTGGCTGAGATTCAGAGACGGTCATCGCTTCATAACAAGACCTACGGAGAAAGGTTTGTACCTCTACAAAGGTAAAAAGATAGCCATACAATAATACCTATACATATAAAAACAACCGGTTAGTTTGGTAGGTGGCTCACATGGGCTCGCCAACCAAACTAACTTTTTTATGCCCTATGCACTCGGAAAAGAAAGAAAAACAAGTTTTTTTTTGCTTTTCTCTCGTTTTTTTGTAACTTTGCATCAAGTCAATCGTCATACTAAATAGAGAGGATGAAAAAGATCAGTTTTCGCACCGACGTGTTGCCGCTGAAGAACGAACTCTTCCGCCTGGCACTTCGCATCACTCTCAACCGCGAGGATGCAGAGGACGTGGTGCAGGAAACAATGATCAGAGTCTGGAACCGGCGAGACCAGTGGGAGCAGATAGAATCCATCGAGGCCTTCTGTACCACCATCTGCCGAAACCTGGCACTCGACAAAACAAAACGAGCCAGCAACCAAGACGCATCGCTCGATGACGAAGGGCACGACGCACCCGACCACTCTTACAGCGCAAATCCTGAGGAACAGGCCATGCAGCGCGACAAGGTGGAACGCGTGAGGAGGCTGATGAACCTACTGCCCGAGAAACAGCGCACCTGCATGCAGTTGCGCGACGTGGAAGGGAAGTCGTATAAGGAAATAGCCGCCGTGATGGACATCACTGAACAACAGGTGAAAGTAAACATTTTCCGAGCCCGACAAAGTATTAAACAAGAATATTTGAAACAAGAACAATATGGATTATAAGTACATCGAACAACTGCTGGACCGCTACTTCGAGGCCGAAACAACCTTGAAGGAGGAGCAGATCCTGAAAGCCTTCTTCGAGCAAACCGAGGAAGAGCTGCCCGAGAGCCTGCGCCAGTACAGACCCTTGTTCGCTGCCATGGAGCAAGACGAGACACTGGGCGACGACTTCGATGCACGCCTACTGGAGATGACGGAAGAGAAGATGCAGGTGAAGGCCCGCGTCATCAGCCTGAGCGACCGCATGCGTCCGCTGATGCGCGCTGCTGCCGTAGTAGCCATCCTGCTCACGCTGAGCACCGCTCTGAACCAGTCGTTCAAGGAAGACAAGGTATGGGCCGACCAGTCGGACTATGCCCTGAGATATGAGCCCACGGGCGACGAGCCAGCCATGGCCTATGATCAGGCCAGCGACTCATTGAAGAGCGACTCGCTCTACAAGCCCACCGGCTATCTGGAGTGATAACATTTCTATGCTTTCTCTATATTAAATGAATCATTTATTGTGAATTAAAACAACGCCTTTTTGGAAGTTGCGAAAACTTCAAAAGGAAAAAAGGCCATCCCAGCGAGGATGGCCTTTTTTATGTTTTATAGTAGTTATCTCAAAAAAAATGTCTACCTTTGCACCCATGAAGATAGGAAATATTGAATTTGGTCCGCACCCGGTGTTCCTCGCGCCGATGGAGGACGTCACCGATATCGGTTTCCGCCTGCTGTGCAAGCGGTTTGGCGCCTCGATGGTCTACACGGAGTTTGTGAGTGCCGAGGCCCTGATTCGCGATGTGAAGTCCACCCAGAAAAAGCTCACCATCAGCAACGAAGAGCGTCCCGTAGGTATTCAAATCTACGGTCGCGACGTGGATGCGATGGTAGAGGCCGCAAAGATTGTGGAGCAGGCAGGCCCCGATCTCATCGACCTGAACTTCGGTTGCCCCGTGAAGAAGGTGGCAGGCAAGGGGGCCGGTGCTGGCATGTTACAAAATATCCCCAAGTTATTGGAGATAACACGCAAGGTGGTGGACGCCGTGAAACTGCCCGTAACAGTGAAGACCCGCCTGGGATGGAATCAGGACCAACTGATTATCACCGAGTTGGCCGAGCAGCTGCAGGACTGCGGCATCCAGGCGCTGACCATTCATGGCCGCACCCGTGCCCAAATGTATACCGGCGAGGCCGACTGGACTTTGATTGGCGAGGTGAAGCGCAATCCGCGCATCCATATCCCCATTATCGGCAACGGCGACATCACCTCGCCCGAAGAGGCCAAACAGGCCTTCGAGCGCTATGGCGTGGATGCCATCATGGTGGGCCGTGCCACCTTCGGTCGCCCTTGGATTTTCAAGGAGATACGCGACTATATCGATGAGAACAAGGTGGACGATACGTTTGACTTCAACCGCAAGTTGGATGTCCTGGAGGAGCAGTTGCGCATCAACGTAGAAAGGATTGACGAGAAACGCGGCATCCTGCACACCCGTCGTCATCTGGCTGCCACGCCCATCTTCAAGGCCATACCCAACTTCCGCCAGACGCGCATTGCCATGCTGCGCACAGAGAAGATGGACGAGCTATTGCAAATTCTGGAAAGTACACGCGCCCTATTGGGATGACATGATGTTGCGCGGATGATGGGTTAGTACCTCTTCGCGCAACGTCTGCATAGACAGGTGCGTATAAATCTCGGTGGTGCCGATACTCTCGTGACCCAGTAAAGCCTGAATCACACGGAGGTCGGCACCTCCTTCCAATAGGGCTGTGGCATAGGAGTGGCGCAGGGTGTGGGGCGAGATGGTCTTCTGGATGCCTGCCATCTGGGCCTGCTCTTTCAGCATAATCAGTATCATGGTACGCGTGAGATGACCGCCACGACGGTTCAGAAAGACGTAATCTTCCTCGCCAGGCTTGATTTTCAGCGACTGTCGCCAAGGCAGGTAATTCTCTATTTCCTTCAAGGCTATCACCGAGATAGGCACCAGGCGCTCCTTCGAGCCTTTGCCCAGGATGCGCAGGTAGCGCTCGTCGGCAAAGACCTGCGACCACTTCAGGTTGACCAACTCCGACACACGCAGGCCACAGGAGAACAGCACCTCGATGATGGCACGGTTGCGATGACCCTCGGCTTTCGACAAATCGATGCTGTCTTTCAACTGGTCTACCTCCTGCGGTGTCAGGAACTCAGGCAGGTGTTCACCCAATACGGGCGACTCCAACAGTTCTGTGGGATCGTTTTTCATATAGCCATCCATCACCATGAAACGATAGAACGAACGCACACCACTGAGTATGCGGCATTGCGAACGCGGACCAATACCGATATCGTGCAGGCCGGCAGCAAATGTCTGCAGGTCACTGAGTTCCACTTGTTCAGGATACTTGTCCTGATGACTGAGGAACACCAGCAACTTATCAAGATCGCGGGCATAGGCGTCCAGAGTATTTGCCGACATATTGCGCTGCAGTCGCAAATAGCGCAGGTAGTCGCGTTTCAGTTTCTTCGTCTGCTCATCCATAGCGTTGCAAAGATACGTCTTTTTCATCATTCCGACAAGCCATTCGTCACAAAACCACGCAGAATATCCCAAAAATTTGGCACATCTTGTAATAAACCATACCTTTGCGGCATCAAAAGTGCAACGGCAACAAAATGCCCATGTGCAACTATTAAAAGTTTTAGATGATGAAAAAAATGTTTTTGAGGTTAACAGTCGTGATGGCTACAATCATGATGTCCACGACAGCGTTTGCAGAAGCCAACGACAGCACTGTGGTGGACACCACCCAATGGTATAATCAAACACAAGAATTAAGTGGTGTGACCGTGAAGGGACGCCTGCCCAAGACACGCGCCAAGGGCGATGCTATGCGCACCACTGTGGCAGGAACCATATTGGAAAAAGCGGGTACCGTGAGCGATGCCCTGTCGAGAATCCCACAGCTGGAGGCTGAGCGCGACGGCGGTGTAAAGGTGACAGGACGCGGCGATGCTGAGGTATACATTAATGGACGCCGGGTGCTGGACACGAAGGAACTCTCTCGCCTTCGGTCTGATCAGATTCTGCATGTCGATGTGGTGCAGAACCCCGGTGCCCGTTATGCCGCCTCGACCAAGGCTGTGGTGCGCATCACGCTGAAAAAGGCGCAGGGCGAAGGTCTGAGTTTTCAGGACTATCTCTCGAGCTATTATCAGTATGGCTATACGCTGCACAACAACCTCGACGTGAACTATCGCACGGGCGGCCTGGACGTCACGGCTTCGTTCTGGGCCGGACGCTATGGTCACTCCAAGTCGCTGCAGGAAGATGACATGTTCTACTATGTGGGAAAAGACCAGTATCTGGGGCAGACCAAGCAGGAGACCAAGCACATCTGGAAGGGTTGGTCGCCGCAGTTGCAGGTGAACTATATGGTGAACGAGAACCATAGCTTTGGCGCTTTCTACAAGTATGACCGCCATCCCAGTGGCGAGATGACCAGCGAGTTTAATACGGACAACTATGAGAACAACAAATACTTAGAGCGCTCGGAGAGTCGCATCTGGCAGGACGACAACTTCAACAAGCATATCTTCAATGCCTATTATAACGGCAGAATCGGAAAACTGGGCATCGACTTCAACGTGGACGGCCTCTTCGACGACACGGAGACTCCTGGCAGCACCACAGAGAAGACCACCGACATCGATACCAAGGTCGAGACCACCCGCAGCATCAGCAGCAATACGAAGAGTGGTAATAACTTCTGGGCCTCGAAACTGATATTCAGCTATCCCGTCTGGAAAGGCAATTTCTCGGTGGGAGGGGAATACTCTTACAACCACCGCACAGATGCTTATTCGCATACGGCCACCGAGGCGGTGCCCGTGACCAACACCGACTCGGAGATCAACGAGAAGAGTGCTGCAGGTTTCGTGGAATACGGTCGCCAGTTTGGCAAGGTTTTCGCCCAAGTAGGTCTGCGCTATGAGCACTTGACGAACGACTATTACAACTTCGGAGTGCGCGAAGATGAGGTGTGCCGCGACTACGGCGACTGGTTCCCCACGGCCGTAATGGCCATGCCTATCGGAAAGGCACAGTTGTCGTTCTCATATCGTCGCGACATCCAGCGTCCTAACTATAGTAGTCTGACTAGCTCGACGGTCTATCTGAACCGCTATGCCTACCAGAGTGGCAACCCCTATCTGAAGCCTACCTACACGCATAGTCTGGTGCTGAACGGCGCCTATCAATGGGCGAACATCACCGTGAACTACTCGCGCGTGAAGGACTCTGAAAGCATGTCAACAGAACCCTTCCCTGGCTCTGCCGATCCTCTGGTCAGTTTGGTTCACCCCATCAACAGCAGTGAGGACTACAATCAACTGATGTTTGGCGGACAGGCACGTCCTACCATCGGCTGCTGGCATCCCTCATGGAGTTTCTATGCCATCTTCCAAGACTATCAGTCGCCCACTGCCGACGGGTCTATCCTCACCCTGAACCGCCCATTCTACAATATCTCTTGGCGAAACGACATCGAACTGCCCAAGGGTTTCCGCCTGACGGCAACCGCTGCCTGGAACTCAAAAGGCGACTATAATAACTATCGCTTGACACGCGCCACCTTTAATACGATGATTGGCGTGCAGCGCGACTTCAATCTGCACAGCCTCGGCACAGTGACGGTTGATGCTCGTTGCAATGACATCTTCAATACCAACAAGAGCGAAACCATTATCTATGGTATGCGTGAGTTGACGGCCTTCAACCCTGCCCGCCGCACTTTCATGCTCGATCTGACCTGGAAATTCAACGAAGCTCGAAGCAAATATCGTGGTTCTGGCGCTGGTGAGAAACAGAAAGCGAGAATGTAATTAGCTTCGTTTTAACATTCTTTTATAAAAACTGACAAGGTTTTTTGGACATTTTTGATTATATTTGCTGCCGTTATGCGGCACATTTCAAAAATCATCAACAAAACCTTGTCAGTTCGACTTAGTCTGATGGTGGTGGTGGCTATGGCCATTTTGCTCATGGCCTCCTTGTTTGTGCTGCTGTATTTCTCGAGAAGAACCATCAAGGAGGAGGCCATACAAAAAGCCTCGCAAACATTGGAATGCACCGTGGAGAGCATCGACAACATCCTCCTGAGCGTAGAACAGTCCACGGGCAACATCTACTTTAGTCTCCGTCCACACCTCAATGACCCCCAACTGGTTTATAGTTACTGCCGCCAACTGGTGGAGTCGAACCCCTACGTCGTAGGCGGAGCCATCGCCTTCAAGCCCAACTACTTCAAGGAAGGCGAGGATTTCATGGCTTATTACCACCGCGACATGATGGACGTGGACACCATTCCTGTTGAAGAGATGCCTATCAGGCAGATGAAGCTATACAACAACCGGTCCTATACGGAACAGGCGTGGTATACCGAACCGATGAGACTGAACAAACCGGGATGGAAAGAACCGCTGGAAGACATGAAAGGCGTGGAACCCATCATCACCTTCAGCCTGCCCATTCCTGGCGATGACGGTGAGCCCATCGGTATTATCGGCGTTGACGTGTCGCTCAGCATTCTCTCGAAAATCATCCTGAAGGCCAAGCCGTCGCCCAACTCCTATTGCGCCCTGCTGAATGAGGACGGCTCGTTTATCGTCCATCCCAATGGCAGTCGACTCCTCCAACAGACAGCTATCAACATATCTGAAAATGCTGCCGACCCTGCCGTCAGGGAAGCTGTTCAGGCAATGGTCAGCGGAGAGACGGGATATAGGACATTCAACATGAGAGGAACCAAGTTCTATATCTTCTTCAAACCCTTCCAACGAATAGCCATACCTGGTCGCTCGATGGAAAAGCTCAACTGGAGTGCAGGCATCATCTATCCAGAGAATGACATCTTTGGCGACTCCAACAACCTGTCATACTACGTCTTCTTGATTGCCCTTATCGGACTTCTGGTGATCTTCTTGCTCAGTCGTGCCGTTATCCACCACCAACTGCACCCTCTTTCCATGCTGACGGAATCGGCTCAACGCATCACGGAGGGACACTATGACGAAATCATTCCCGACACCAGACAAGTTGACGAGATAGGACGCCTGCAGGGCAACTTCCAGCAGATGCAGCATACGCTGGCTAAGAACATCGGTGAATTGGAGCAACTCCAAACCTCTCTGCATGAACGGGGCGAATGTCTGCGCGATGCTTATACACGTGCTCAGAAAGCTGACCGCTTGAAGACAACCTTCCTGCACAACATGACCGATCAGATGACTGGTCCTGCTGTATCCATCGGCAAAGATGTCGACGCCTTGGGTAAGGGTACAGGAAACCGCTGTCAACTGATTGACGATATTATCGACAACGGAAAGACCATTGCCGACCTGCTGGACAACCTCATCAACACATCGAACGAGGAAATGAGAAAGGAGGTGGAGCATGACTAACATCATTGACCGCATCCGCAAGTCCTTGTCGGACAAGCTCAGCTTGAGTATCATCGTGCTGGCTGTACCTACGTTTGTCATCGCCTTGGGCGTGCTGTTCACACAGTCGCGCCACATCATCCGCAAGGAGGCTATCGGACGAGTCAACAGCGTACTGAGTATGACGATGCAACGCGTCAACCGCAACATGTTGGCCATCGAGACGGGCACTAACGCCAACTACTGGCAGGTGGCACACCATCTGCGACCCGACTCTCTTCTGGCGCTCTCCCACCGTATCGTCAAACAGAACCCCCACATAGACGGCTGCTCTATCAGTATGGAGCCAGATGAGTTTTCTGAATACGGCAGATACTTCTCTGCCTATTCCGTCAGAGAGAACATGGGGTATAGAGCCGTTGACAACCAGATGGAAGAAGACAGCGTCTCGACCGTCATCGAGGAACAATATGAGTATTTCGACAAGGTGTGGTATCAGATGCCGAAAGAGATTGGAGGTCCTTGCTGGGCAGTGTATTTTGACGAAGAGGATTCGCTGGAGCTGACCATCGACGGCATGCTGGCTTCCTACGGGCGCCCCATCTATGACGACAACGGAGACTTTGTTGGTGTCATCTCGAGCGACCTGTCATTGCTGCGTTTGTCGAAGGTCATCAATAGGGAGAGGCCCTATCCTCACTCCTACTTCATGATGATTAATGAAGAAGGATATTATTATGTGCATCCCGATTCTGCACGCCTCTTCACACACACAATCTTCGATGATACAGACCCGATGAAGCAGGTCGACCTCATTGCCTTAGGACACGAAATGACTGCAGGTAAACAGGGCAGCATGGCCGTTGACATGGACGGGGAGCCCTGCTTGGTGTGCTACCAGCCTGTGCCTGGCACCAACTGGAGTTTGGCTATTGTCTGCCCCGACAGCGATGTGTTGGCAGGCTATCACCAGCAGACTTATATCGTCATCCTGTTGCTTGTCATCGGTCTAACCATTATCCTTATGCTTTGCCACAGGGCCGTGGCTCAAGCCATTCGCCCGCTTCACCAATTACTCAAGAAGACGCAAAGTATTGCCGAGGGCAACATGGAGGTGCATATCCCACGCAGCGACCGCATCGATGCTGTGGGACGCCTGCAGAACAGTTTCGCAACGATGCTTCAGTCGCTCAATTTCCACATGGGCAGCGTACGCTACGCCTCTGAACAGATGCAACACCGCAACGAGGAGTTGGTAGTGGCCACCCAACTGGCCGAGGATAGCGACCGCCAAAAGGCAGCATTCATTCAAAATGTGACGCATCAGATACGCACTCCACTGAACATCATCATGGGCTTTGCACAGGTATTGCGAGAACCGGTATGCGACCTGACACAACAAAGTAGCATGTCGGACGATGAGTTGAAGAGCATCGCCAACACGATGGATCACAATGCCAAACTACTCTTCCGCTTGGTCACCATGCTCTTCGATAGTTCTGATACAGGATTCACGGAGGAGCTGAACAGTCCTCAGATGGATATGGTGCCTTGCAATGATGTGGCACGCGAGGTCATCAGTTATCTCAAGGAGCATTATCCCGAGGTGAACGTGACCTTCCAGTCGGAAGTGGGTGATGATTTCTGTTTCCAGACCAATCATCTGTACCTGATGCGTTGTCTACGAGAACTACTTTATAATGCGGCAAAATACTCTGACGGAAAGAACGTGTCGCTGAGTGTGTCGCTCCACAAAGAGAATATCCGCTTTGTGGTTCAGGATACCGGTAAGGGCATCCCCGAAAGCGACCACGAACTCATATTCAAGTTCTTCACCAAGATTGACGACCTTTCGGAAGGCCTCGGATTAGGACTGCCTTTGGCCAAGCGCCATGCCGTCAATCTAGGTGGTGATCTGACACTCGACGAGAGTTATCACGACGGTTGCCGTTTCATCGTCGAGATTCCTTTGGAACAGCACTCAGACTACTAAATAAAGAAGCCATCAAATTTCCTTGATGGCTTCTTTTACTTGTGACATATTACTGCGCGAAACAGGTATCGCGTCGTGACTGTGCTTCATGATGAGCTGCATGGAACCAGAATGTGCCACCACCTGTTCCACCATTCCCAGATTCACAAGGAAAGCACGATGGCAACGAATCATGATGGGGACATGCTGCAAGGCATCTTCCATCTGCTTGGAGGTGGCACGAAGCATATCTGTACGCACCTCGCCATCGCGCAGATGACAGACCTTGACATAGTTGCCAACTGCTTCTATATATAAGAGGTCTGATACCTTCAGGGTGACGGTGTCGTTGGTATTACCCGTCAGCGTCAACGTCTCCTGCAAGCAGTTCTCAAGAGTGGCTGTCTCGGCAGCCGGTTCAGCAGCCTCAGCAATTTCGCGCTCTTCTTCCTGCAATTTCTTCAGTTGCTCATTCATCTGTCGCGTCTCTTCCAGTTCCACCTTCAGGAATTTACTGCGAAACTTGAAGCGCCAATAGAGGCCGATGGCGAACGAGCAGAATGCAATAATCAGCAGCGTCTCGAGGAAATTGACGAGCGACAGTTGATTGCTCTCCACACGATTGCTCAGCACAAAATGACGATAGAGACAAACACTCAACGCCACCAAAGGGGTGTTAATGAACTGGAACCAGAGGTTGCGTCGAATGATATAACTAACGCCCTTGTCGTAAGAGCGAGGCATGCGGACAATGTACTTCAAGATGAGGTCGGTGAGCATACACACAGCAATACCCATCACCCAGAAAAAGAACAGGTGTACATAGGCTTGCCATTGCCAAGTATCGAGTCCGAAGGGTTTGAACACTGCCAATGCTACAATGACGAAGGTAGCACTAATAATGCGGGTTGATATGGTTTGGTTTCTTCCGTTGTTCATACAGCTGGCAAAGGTAACAAATATTCATGAAAAGCAATCAGGTAAGTACAAAAAAATTAAAACCATTCGTCACATTTCCATCTTTTCCCCCTCCACTCGTCACAAAACCATGCAGATTATCCCAAATATTTGGATAGATTATTATATTATTATAATTTTGCAGCCAGATAATTTAAACTCAAAAAAGCAACAAGTTATGAAACCAAGAACTATTTTTGGAATTGTGTTGATTGTGGCTGGTCTCTGGAAACTGGCCAACATGTGGGGCATCGTTGAGAACGACTGGCTGTGGAGTCAGCCTTGGACAGCGTACATCGTTCCCGTCCTGCTGATTTACGTGGGTGTGAGTACCATTATTAACAGTTATCGCAAGGACCCCGACCAATGGTTGCAGCGCCCTGTGCCTATCAATGAGGATGGCAAGCGTATTGTCTGCTGTGTGCACTATGGCGGCGACGAGTATGTATTTCGTGGCGAGCCTTTCCACGGAGCCCGCCTCGATGCTTTCTGCGGCGGCATACGTATGGACCTTCGCGAGGCTGTGATTACCGAAGACGAGGAGATTGACATCCACACCTTCTGTGGCGGCATTGAGTTGTTCGTACCCACAACGGTCAATGTCGTGGTGAAGAGTCGCAACTTCATTGGCGGCGTAGGTAATCATGCTACGCATGTGGTTGGCTCGGAGGCACCCTGTCTTCACATTGTTGCCGACAATTTCATCGGCGGTGTGGACATCAAGAACTAAGTACACTAGGCCGTTTTTACGCCCTAACTAAAGAAAATTATTTCTCTAACTAGAAAAAAAATCGATTTCCTGTAATTTTTAGATAATGTCCTGCATCTAAAGGATAAAACATCAAGAAACGGAGATGAAACAAGAAGAGTATTTTACCCAGTTGGTTCGAGAGCACAAGAGCACCATTTACACCGTGTGCTATATGTTCTCACAGGACGAGGAGGAGGTGAACGACCTCTTTCAGGAGACGCTGATCAACATGTGGAAAGGCATCGATAGTTTTCGCGAAGAAAGTAAGATCAGCACGTGGATCTATCGTGTGGCTCTGAATACATGTCTTCTGCAAGAGCGTAAGAAGAAGCGCCAAGTGGCCAAGGTGCCCCTGACAATGGATGTGAACTTCTTCGAAGACGACGATGCCAACGCTGCTCAGGTCAGAATGCTGCATCAACGTATCGGCAAGCTCGGTCTGGTGGACAGAGCCTTGGTGATGATGTGGCTCGAAGGCATGAGCTACGACGAGATCGGGTCGGTGATGGGTTTCTCGGCTCAGAACGTCGGAGTGAAACTCTTCCGCATCAAAGAGAGCTTGAAAAAGGTTAAAGAATAAGAACTAAAAAAAGACAGGAATATGGAAGAAATGAATTTCGAGGAGATGCGCACCCAGTTTGCCATCCTCAAGGATCAATTGAAGAAGCAGGAGATTGTTAGTGACCATTTGCTTCGCGCAACGATGAAGTCGAAGAGAGGTAGCATCAACAGCACCAAGCGCTCATGCTATATCGCCGTGGCGATAGCTTTGATGATGACGCCTCTAAATTTCTACACCCATGCATGGAGCCTGGCATTCAGTATCGTCACTTGCCTGATGTTGATTTTCTGCGCAGTGGCCACATACTTCATCCACAAGCCCGTGGACAACCTGAACTTCATGAGGGACGACTTCGCAACGGTGGCTCGCGTGATGGCCAAGTTTAAGAAGCAGTACAACCAGTGGCTATATTATGTATCACCAGCCATCCTGATTCCCTGGATCACCTGGGCCTGTTACGAGTTTGCATGGAAGCATGCTCCCGAAGGTGTCAACCCCCTGTGGATGTGCATCCCTCTGATTGTTGGTGCTGTCATTGGTGGCGCTATCGGCCTGTACTATCACTTCAAGGCCGTGAATGCTGCACAGGACATCATCGACCAAATTGAAGAAAAGTAAAAAGAAGAAATGAGAAGATTGTTTTCTGTAGGTATAATTGCCTGCCTGAGCTGCATAGTTGCTCAAGCACAAGATCAAGATACACTTGTAAATAAATTGATGGACTTGAGGGAGGTTGTCGTGAAAGGCAACCTCCCCCACACTCGCTTGAAGGGTAATGCGATGATTACCCGCATCGAGGGTACTCCCTTGTCATCATCTGGCACATTGGGCGAGATGCTCGTCAAGGTGCCTGGCATGACAGGAACTGAGGACGCGCCTGAGGTCTTAGGCAAAGGCGCGCCACTCATTTATATCAACGGCCGACTGATGCGCGACGATAGCGAGTTGAAGCGTCTGCGCAGCGAAGATATCCGCGATGTGGAGGTCATCAACAATCCGGGTGCCAAATACGATGCTCAGGTGCGGGCTGTGGTGCGTATTCGCACTCGCAAGCAGCAGGGCGACGGCCTCAGTCTCGACCTCACGCTATCAGACGAGCACGACCTGCGCTATGATTTCGACCGCCCACAAATGAAACTAGGTGCCAACTATCGCAAGAATGGCGTCGATGTGTTCGGCTCTGTGTATTACTATCATCAGGACTATCGCCAGTACAGCACCATCGAAGATATTACCACTACAGATAAGGTCTTTCGACAGTATGGCCCCTATACGATGACGTGGAAGCATGACAACATGACCTATACGGCTGGTGTCAACTGGCAGTTGAATGACAACCATTCGCTGGGTGTTCGTGCCGACATGACCCAACAAATGAACGGCAAGAACCAGGTAATCTATGATGAGGATGTGTTTGAGAACAATGTGCTGACGGATCATCTTTATTCGCACCAGACGAGTAAGGAGACCAAACCGACAGGCTGGCTCACGAACACCTATTACAATGGTAAGGTGGGCAAGTTGGGCATCGACTTCAACTTCGATTTCATGAAGACAGGAACGGACACTAACCGCGAGAACGTGGAGCAGAGTAAGGTGCAGGACGATTTCGTGCTTAGCAAGTCGGGCACTAAGAGTCATCTCTATGCCACAAAGCTGGTGCTGTCGTATCCTATTTGGAAGGGCGAGCTGGAGGCTGGTACTGAGATGACCTTCGTGAATCGTAACAACACCTATTGGATAGACAAATCCCAGATTGCGAATTCTGATGCCGACATTACGGAGAACAACATCGCCGCCTTTGCTGAGTATAGCTGTGACTTCGAAAAATATGGCAGCGCCTCCGTGGGATTGCGCTACGAGCATACACTCTTGGAGTATGATGACGCCATGAACAAAGCCGACTATCTGCATCGCTCGATGGACGAGTGGTTCCCCACGGCATCCTATTCGGTGTCGCTAGGGCAAGTACAAACGGCGCTGTCGTACAGCATGAAGACTTATCGTCCCAGCTTCTTCGCCATGAACGATGCTGTGACCTATATCAGCCGATATATGTATCAGGCAGGCAACTCGCAGTTGCTCAATGAGCGTGTACGCGACCTGACGCTGAATGCCTCGTATAAATGGATCACCCTGACGGCCTCGTACGAGCATCTGAAGAACCCCATTACCCAATGGAACTTCCTCACCGAGACAGACGCCATGCTGTGCAAGCACATCAATCTCGATAAGCCCATCAACACGCTGAGCGTTTTTCTTGGCGTGACGCCTCGCGTAGGAATCTGGTCACTGAACGCCACAGCAGGTGTTGAGAAGCAGGACCTCTATCTGGATGTGGAGGGACCCAAGGGTGTTTATCGTGTTGATTACGACAAACCACAATATACGTTCAATGCCTATAACACTTTTACGCTGAAGCATGGGTGGAAGTTTGATGTGAACCTGATGTACCGTTCGAGCGGATGTTCATACGTGTTCTATAACAACACCTACAACCTGCGCTTAGGTCTGGTGGCACAGAAGAGTTTGCTCAAAGACAATTCGCTGACTCTCCGTGCAGCAGTACTCGACTGTTTTCAGCGCAATCGCATGAACGAGTTCTCGGATTGTGGTTACAACCAGATTCAGCAGAACAACCGTTTCTCTACTCACAAACTGATGTTCTCGCTCATCTATCGCTTCAATGCCACTCGCAGTAAATATAAAGGTACGGGCGCTGGACTTGAGACACAGGAAAGAATGAAGGGATAGACAATGGGAAAGTAAAAAGAAAAAGAAATAAAAAAGAATATAATCATGAAGAAAGTTATTTTCGCCGCAGTATTGGCCCTTGTAGGTTTGACCAGCACGGCACAAGAAAAGAAACAGCATGTGAACAAGGCCGATATGGACCTGAGTGTAAAACCTGGTGATGATTTTTGGCAATATGCCGTAGGCGGCTGGCTGAAGAACAACCCACTGGACAAGCAGCACGTGGAGAATGGTGCCTTCACCGACCTGAGCGAGTTGAACAACGACCGTATCAATGCACTTATCATGAAATATGCTGCAGAAAAGAATCTGCCTCAAGGCAGCGACGGGCAGAAGATAGGTTCCCTCTATCGCCTTTACATGGATAGTATCAGTCGCAATAAGATGGGCTACGAGCCTATCCTTCCCTACCTGAAACAGGTGCGCGAACTGAAAAGTCGTGAGGAGGCTCTGCAACTGATGTGCGTCCTCGATGCCAAGGGCTTTAACACAGCACCCTTCGGCATTGGACTGAGTCTCAATCCATTTAAGTCTTCTGAGTATATGATGGCTGCTGGACACGGCGGAGCTTCTCTGCCTCAGGAATACTACGCCGACCCCAACGAGACACAAAAAGTGGTGGTCGAAGCCATCAAGAGTCTGAACAAGGACTTCCTGAAGATGGTAGGCAATAGTGATGCCGATGCCGAGCGCATGATGCAAGCCGAGTGGGCCATTGAGCACAAGATTGGTGTGAAGACCCTCGATCAAGTAGCCCGCCGTGACCCCATGGCCACTATTCACTTCATGTCGTGGAACGAGTTGCTCAACGAATTCAAGGGTATCGACTGGGTGGCCTATCGCGATGCCATCAATTATCCGAAAGACATCGACACCATCAACGTGTCAGAGTTGGAACCCCTGCATGTTGTGGAGGACATACTGGCCAACACCCCACTCGACGATTTGAAGGCATACATGGAACTACACATTGTCAAGGCCTATGCCGGATATCTGTCTGACGCCTTCGAAGACCGCCAGTTCGAGTGTAACAAGGTTATCAGCGGTGTACAAGAACAGAAGCCTCGCTGGAAACGCGCTGTGACTGAGATTAGCGGCAGCTTGGGAGAAACCATCGGCAAACTCTATGTGAAGGAATACTTTCCAGAGAGCAGCAAGCAGCGTGTGTATCGTCTGGTGAAAGACCTGCAGCAGGCCTTCGAAAACCGTCTGAAGGAGAATACGTGGATGAGTGAAGAAACAAAGGCGAAGGCTTTGGAGAAACTGCACGCCATGTATATCAACGTGGGGTATCCTGATAAGTGGCAGGACATGGAGAAGTTTATCGATATCCGCGAGAACGAAAACCTCGTGGAAAACGCCATCCGCATCATTCAGGAAGTTCGCCAGGCGCAGTTGCGAAAGTATTGGCATCAGCCTGTGGACAAGACGATGATGGCCTGCACGCCACAGACGGTGAATGCCTTCTATAATCCTTTGTTCAACAGCATTAACTTCCCCGCTGCCATCCTGCAGCCTCCTTTCTTCGACCCAGAGGCCGACTATGCATCAAACTATGGTGCCATCGGTGTTGTCATCAGTCACGAGATGACTCACGGTTTTGATGACCAAGGCTGCCAATTCGATAAAGACGGTAACCTGGCCAACTGGTGGACAGCTGACGACAAGGCTAAGTACGACGAGCGCACAAAGGTCGTGGCCGACTGGTTCAGCCAGCAGGAGGCTGTGCCCGGTCTGAAAGTAAACGGTCAGAAGACCCTCGGCGAGAATGTCAGCGACAACGGCGGTCTGAACATTGCCTTCCGGGCCTACGAGAACCGTATGGCCACCGAGCCGCTGCAGAAGATTGATGGTTTCACGCCTGCCCAGCGTTTCTTTTTGGCTTATGCCCGTGTGTGGGCCAGCAACTCAACACCCGAATATACGGCCGATCTCGTGAACAGCGATGTTCACTCACCTAACCGCATTCGCGTGATTGCTGCTCTGCCCATGATCAATAGCTGGTACGACGCCTTTGGCATTAAGAAAGATGCCAAGATGTACATTGAAAAAGAGAAACGTGCACACATCTGGTAAGAATTGGATTTGAAAAGACTTGATGAGAAAAGATACTAAGACTGTTTTCAGGATAACAGCCGTGATGGCTGGATTATGGACACTGCCACAGATATGTGTGGCGCAGACAGAGGATGACATCGCACGAGAAGAAACGCTACAGGAGGTGAACATCACCTCGCGGTCAGCACAGAAACGAGTGGACGAAATACAGATTGGCGTGGAGAAAGTAGATATTACCACACTGGCCAAGGTGCCCTCTCTGTTTGGCGAGAAAGACATCATCAAAAGCATCCAACTGCTGCCGGGTGTCAAGAGCGAGAGCGAAGGCTCAGGAGGCTATCAGGTGCGTGGCGGTACGGCTGCCCAAAACCTGATACTGCTTGATGGTGCCACGGTTTATAATGCCGGACACTTGATGGGTTTCTTCTCTACTTTCAACGACGATGCCCTGATGAGTGGCTCGCTTTATAAGGGTTTGGTGCCCGCCCAACTGGGCGGGGGCTCTTCGTCGGTATTCGACATCAGTACACGCTCGGGCAATACGAACGACTATCACTTCGGTGCATCCATCGGCTTATTGTCGGCCAAAGTAATGGCGGAAGGCCCTATACAACAGGACAAGTCGTCGTTTCTCTTTGCTGGTCGCCGATCGTATCTGGATGTCTTCCTCAAGGCCACCGACGAATACAAGAACAACACATTACACTTCTATGATACCAACCTCCGTCTGAATTTCCGTCTGTCGAACAAGGATGTACTGGCACTATCGTTCTTTCATGGTCGCGACAACATGGCCATAGAAGACATGATGACGATGGAATGGGGCAACACCGCAGTCACAGCCAACTGGCTTCACACCTTCAACGACCAACACTATGCCAACACGAAGTTTGCATACAGCAACTATTCGAGCGACATCGGCCTCGACATGCTGAGCACCTACTACACCATGAAGGGCTTCGTCCGCCATGCCACGCTGCGCCATCAACAGGTGTGGACACCCCATGCACGGCACAACGTGAACTATGGTTTGGAGGGTACCTTTCTCCAGTTGCAATCGGCCGAATGGACCATCATCATGCTGAACGAACGCGAGCGTCGCAACGCCCTGACAGGTGCCTTATGGCTAGGTGACGACTGGCGCATCAACCAGACTTTGGAGTTGTCGATTGGTGCCCGACTCCACCTCTTTTCGGTATTAGGCGGTGCACCCTACTATGAACTCAACAACGACGGCAGCATTGCCAGGACGATAGACAGTAAGAGTGGGCATATTGTGAAGACATATGCCAACCTGGAGCCGCGCATCAGCGCCAAACTGAATCTCACACCACAGCATAGTCTGAAGTTAGGCTATAGCCGCACCTCACAGGACATACACGCCATCAGCAACAGCTCTATGTCGATGCCTTTCGATCGCTATACAATGACCAGCAATATTGTGCGACCAGAGCAAGCCGATCAGGTGTCGATAGGATGGACGGGCATCACGAACAACGGAGCTTATGACTTCTCGGCAGAGAGCTACTATAAGACCATTCGTAATGTCTATGACTATCGCGATGGTAAAATGTTTCACTCTGAGATAGAGATTGAACGCTTGATACTAGGCGGAAAGGGGCGGGCCTATGGCTTGGAACTCTGCGCACACAAGAATAAAGGTCCGCTGACAGGTTGGTTGTCCTATACGCTGTCATGGTCGGACAACAAGATTGACGGCATCAATGGTGGGAAATGGTACACAGCCTCCAACGACCGTCGTCACGACCTATCCATTGTGGGCTTGTATCAGTTGTCGTCCCATTGGGAATTGGCAGCCACCTGGCACTACAACACAGGGCAGGCTTTGACAGCCCCTTCGGCAAAATACGAGATGGATGGTTCTACCGTGTATTACTACAATGAACGCAATGGCTACCGTGCTCCGGCCTGTCATCGTTTGGACATGAGTGCCACCTATTCAAAGAAGCACGGTCGAGCCACACATTACTGGTCGTTTGGCGTCTACAATGCCTATTGTCATTACAACCCGTATGTCATCCGTTTCATCAACGATGACAACAAGCCATCGGGCACCAAGGTTCAGCAAACCTCGTTGTTTGGCATTGTACCCTCTGTTTCATTCACCATAAAATATTGAAATACTAATGAGAAAGATACTATATTTCATGATTCCTATGGCACTCCTCACGGCGTGCACCAAGGAGATTGACTTCGATTTCAACGAGATAGACCCCTTAGTAGTAATTGAAGGAAAGGTGACCAACGAAGGACGGTCGGTGATTATCACACGCAGTCGTTCTGTGACAGACTCTGTTCATGCACGTTGTCTGCAAGGTGCCAATGTGGTGATTAGCGATGGTATAACCGCTACTAGCCTGACTTACGATGCCGCTACCGACAGTTACTACTCGCCCATTCCCGGTACTGCCAATCAGACCTACCACCTCTCTGTGGACTTTGAAGGAACACACTATGAAGCTTCCTCGACGATGCCAGCAGCAGCCCCCATCACCTCGTCCGATTTTATGTGGCTTCCCATGATGGATAGTCGCATGTTGTGTTACGAGATGTGGGCCGTTGATCCAGAACCAGACATACGTAATTACTACTGGGTTCAGATGCTTCGTATCTCGCATCACCCACATTTTGAAGGCAAGTCGCAAACAGCGCCCTTCGCCTGGGATCTGTTCGACGACCGTGGTTGCCCACCAGGCACCCTCTTCATCGACTGGATGATAGCAAGTGAACAAAGTATGGATGAAGACAAAGAGGAGAACTGGAAACGACTTCTCTACGATGGCGACAGCGTCTCCCTACAACTGATGAGTGTTGACCCACAGGTGTATAACTACCTTTTAGAGCTGGGAGCCGGTCAACACAACGGTGCCAATCCTCATAGCAACATCACGGGTGGGTGTTTGGGATATTTCGCCGCATGTGCTGTTTCCCATACTGATACAATTGTGTTTAATCGTAGCAACCTGAAAGAAAGAAGAAGATAAATTTGCGGGAACGAACAATTATCCGTACCTTTGCACACATCATAAAGTAATCTTTTGCAAGCATCGAATGAACACATTAAACCAGATAAGAAGTAGCGTGCCTGCAGTCATGGGTTATCACCTAGCTGCCTTCCTGACGGTTGCCATCTGGGGCAGTACGTTTGTGTTTACAAAGATGTTGCTCCTGAACGGTTTGTCTCCAGCGCAAATCTTCACCCTACGCTTTTTGATTGCCTACGTGATGACTTTGTTGGTATGCCTGATAACGAGATACCATTTCAAACTATTATGTAACAGTTGGCGCGACGAGTTAACAATGCTGTTGCTGGGCATTACGGGTGGTTCGATGTATTTCCTGACGGAGAATGCCTCAATGCTCTACACGACAGCCACCAATACCTCACTCATCGTCTGCACCTGCCCGCTGTTCGCCATGCTCCTCATAGCCTGTGCCTATCGCCAAACGGAATGCATCACCCACTATCAGACGTGGGGCTCCCTAATCGCATGTCTGGGCATGATTATCGTGGTACTCAATGGGCAGTTTGTACTCCATCTGTCACCCTTAGGTGATTTGTTAGCCTTCGGGGCCTGCCTGTGCTGGGCGTTCTATTCACTCTTTATGAAAGCGATGCTGCAGCACTATGATGCCTTCTTCATTACCCGTAAGGTGTTTTTCTATGGCCTTGTCACCATCATTCCCTATTACATTCTGAAACCAGGTTTCCCTTCCTTGGATGTCATTCTGAGTCATGATGTTCTTTGGAACCTTTTGTTTTTGGGGATTGTGGCCAATCTGATATGTTTTGCCATCTGGAACTGGGTCATCGGAAAACTGGGTGCAGTGGTAACCACCAACTGGGCCTATTTCAATCCCGTCATCACCATCTTGTTTTCATGGTGGCTGCTCGATGAAACCATCACCACATGGTTTCTTCTTGGCACCATACTCATCATTGTTGGCATGCTTCTTTCTACAAGGATGCCATCATCAACTCACTAATCATTTACTAAATACACAAAAACAATGGATCAACAGCGTATATTGAAGTTCCTGCGCCAAGTGATGGTCAACAACAACCGTGAGTGGTTTCAGGAACATAAAAAAGACTACGAAATCGTCAGGGCAGATTTTGAAAAGGGCGTACAGCAAGCCATTGAGCGCATTGCGATCTTCGACCCAGAAATTGCTCATGTGCAAGTGAAAGACTGTACCTATCGATTCTATCGCGACACACGTTTCTCGCCCGACAAGTCACCTTATAAGAATCATCTCGGCGCTTACATCAATGCCAAGGGCAAGAAGGCTCTTAGAGGTGGTTACTACTTGCACCTCGAGCCCGATCACTGCCTTTTGGCCGTAGGAAACTATTGGTTGCCAACGAACATTCTGACTTCGTGTCGCAATGAGATGATGGCCAATACCGACGAATGGCTCAAGTGCGTGGAGAGCGAAGCTTTCATCAAATACTTTGGCAGCAACGATGCCAGCAACATCAGTACACCTACGGATGTCGACAGTTGGGATCAGCCACAAGGCTTTGGCTTGGCAAAGTTGAAGACATGTCCCTCTGCTTTCCCAAAAGACTGGCCACACGTGAAGTACTTGCGCCTGAAGGACTATTGCGCTTGGCACGCTGTCTCGAACACCTTCTTCGAAGGAAACGACTGGCTCGATGAAATGGAGCGCATCTTCCGTGCTGCTAAACCCATGATGGACTTCATGAACTCGGTCATCGACGATTACGAGTAAGATGAGACAATAAAAGAAAGAAGCTTGTTTGCACGATGCAAACAAGCTTCTTTCTTTAGATATTAATGCCGTAGTTTTGCTTTACTTCGCTCATCACAAAGGTACTCTCGATAGCTCCCACATGATCGATATCGCCCAGTTTGGTGAGCACAAATTCCTGATATTGCTTCATATCGCGTGCGCGTACTTTTAATAGATAGTCATACGCACCTGAGGTGTTGTAACACTCTGTGACCTCCGGGATTCGCTGGATGCGACGAACAAAAGCATCGGCAATTTCGTGGTTGATCTGCGTGAGCTTCACCTTGCAAAACACCAACAACCCCTGATTCAACTTCTCAGGATCGAGGATTGCCACATATTTTTTTATATAGCCTTTCTTCTCCAATCGTTTTTGGCGTTCAAAAACAGGTGTTGGGGTCAAATGAACGGCATCGGCCAACTCTTTTGTGGTCAATTTAGCGTTTTTTTGCAGCGTTTTCAGTATCTGCAGGTCGGTTTCATCTAAGATTTCTGCCATAATTTAGAGTTTTATTCTGTTTGAGAGGCTATTTATGACCCCTATTGGAAAGATTTTCTTTTCAAATTGCAAATTTAGTTATTTCTTCTGGATTTTACAAGAAATTTGGTGGATAATTCCAAACTTAGTACCTTTGCAACGTCAAAAGTTAATTAAGTACGAACTAAAAATAAAGAAAGGAAAAAGATTATGGCACAGAAGAATTATCGATTTGAGACATTGCAACTTCATGTAGGACAGGAGCAGGCCGACCCCGCTACCGATGCGCGCGCCGTACCCATCTATCAGACCACCTCATATGTATTCCGTAACTCACAGCATGCAGCCGATCGTTTCGGACTCCGCGATGCAGGTAATATCTATGGTCGACTGACCAACTCTACTCAAGGTGTGTTCGAAGATCGCGTCGCTGCTCTCGAAGGCGGTGTGGCAGGTTTAGCTGTGGCTTCTGGTGCTGCTGCCATTACCTATGCTTTACAGAATATCGTGCAGAACGGCGACCATATCGTTGCTGCCGACAACTTATACGGTGGTTCATACAACCTTATCACCCATACCTTAGCAACCCAGGGCATTACAAATACCATCATCAATGTCAACGACCTTGCTGCTCTGGAAGCCGCCATCAAGCCTAACACAAAAGTCGTTTACGCAGAGACTTTCGGCAATCCGAATTCTGATGTGCTTGACCTTGAAGGAGTGGCTGCCGTTGCTCACAAGCACGGCATCCCCTTCATCGTCGACAACACCTTTGGCACGCCCTATCTGATTCGCCCATTGGAGCACGGAGCCGACATTGTGGTGCACTCAGCCACGAAGTTCCTTGGAGGCCACGGCACTTCTCTTGGCGGTGTTATCGTTGACGGTGGTAAGTTTGACTGGAAGAAAAATCCTGAAAAATTCCCCACACTCGCCAAACCCGATCCCTCATATCACGGCATCGTCTTTGCCGACGCTGTAGGCGCTGCGGCCTATGTGACCCGCATCCGTGCCGTCATATTGCGCGATACAGGTGCTGCCATCTCGCCCTTCAATGCCTTTATCCTTTTGCAGGGTGTTGAGACTTTGAGCCTACGCGTGGAGCGTCATGTGGAGAACGCCCTGAAGGTAGTTGACTTCCTCGCCAAGCACCCCAAAGTGGCTGCCGTACATCACCCCGCACTCGAGAGTCATCCAGATCACGCACTCTATAAGAAGTACTATCCCAACGGTGGCGGTTCCATCTTTACCTTCGAGGTAAAGGGAGGACAGGAAGAGGCATGGAAGTTTATTGATGCCCTACAAATCTTCTCTCTGTTAGCCAATGTGGCCGATGTAAAGAGTCTTGTGATCCATCCCTACACCACCACGCACTCTCAGCTCTCACCCGAGGAACTGGCCGAGCAACACATCACACCTGCCACAGTACGTCTATCTATCGGTACGGAACACATCGACGACATTATCGAAGATTTGTCTCAGGCACTCGACAAAATCTAAGGATAACAAACCATATATTTTAAAAGTAATCTGTCAAACCTTACCAAAGATTTGGCAGATTACTTTAAATTTCGTATTTTTGCACCACCGTTCCTTACACTAAACCGACACTTATGAGAAATTATATCATTGCCGACAATCAGGAACTGACGCGATTTGCGTTGGAGAATATTCTTCAGAAAGACGAAGAAACGGCAGTTTTTCGTGCTTTCGACAAGGCAGGTCTTGTTGCGCTTCTCAAAGAGCACGAGAGTGCCGTTGTACTGCTCGACTACACCCTCTTCGACTTTGCCGACGAAGACCAATTATTGATTATCGCAGAGCGTTTCAACCTCTCGGATTGGATCCTCATCAGCGACGAGCTCACCCCCCAATTTATGCGCCGCGTGGTGTATTCCTCCCATCAGTTCAGTGTCGTATTCAAGGATGGTCCTTTGAGCGAAGTGAAGGACGCCTTACAAGCTGTCGACCGTCATACACGCTACCTAAGCCAACGTGCTCTGGAGGCCATTATCACTCAACAGCAAGAAGAAGACAAAGCCGACAACCTCCTCACCCAGACAGAGACAGAGATCGTGAAAGCCATCGCCCAAGGCAAGACCACGAAAGAGATTGCCGCCGAACGTTTCTCGAGCATTCACACCGTGACCACCCATAGGAAAAACATCTTCCGAAAATTAGGTATCAACACGGCACATGAAGCGGTGAAGTACGCACTCCGTGCCGGCCTCGTCGACCCGAGTGAATTTTACATTTAAAATTAAAATAGAATGAAAGTCATCAGTACCCAAAAGGCACCTGCTGCCATCGGTCCCTACAGCCAAGCCATCCAAGTGGGAACCCTCGTTTACACATCTGGCCAGATTCCCATCGATCCTGCCACAGGCACCTTCGTTGATGGAGGCATCAAGGAACAAACCCGCCAGTCACTAACCAACGTCAAAGCCATCCTCAACGAGGCAGGCCTCGACCTGAACAACGTAGTAAAGACCACCGTTTTCCTTGCCGACATGAACGACTTTGCTGAGATGAACAGCGTCTATGCGGAGTTCTTTACAGAGCCCTACCCCGCTCGTTCTGCCGTTGCCGTGAAAACCCTCCCCAAGGGTGCTTTAGTAGAGATTGAAGTTATTGCCGAAGCCGTATGAGAAAGACGATAACGATGCTACTGATGGCTATGCTGGTTATGACAGCATATGCCCAAACGGGATTGAAAAAAGTATATAACGAAGAATTGAACCCGCTGGAACAGATTGACAAAGCTTTAGTTAAGGCAAAGGCCGACGGCAAGTTCGTGGTGTGTCAGGTAGGCGGCAACTGGTGTTCCTGGTGCCTACGCTTTGCTGATTTCGTGACCAACGATACAACCATCAGCAAGGTCATTGCCGACAATTTCGAGTATATCCACGTGAACTATAACCCCAGGAAGTCTGGCGGTGAAGCACAACAACAGCAGGCAAAAGCCCTAATGGCGCGCCTAGACAACTGCAGTCGTTTTGGTTTCCCCGTGTTCGTGGTTCTCGATGCTTCCGGAAAAGTACTCCATATTCAAGATTCGAGTTTCCTAGAAGAAGGGAAAAGTTACAACAAGGAGAAGGTGTTGCGTTTCTTCAAGAACTGGACACCCAAAGCCGTTAAGAGTTCAACGAAGAAGTAACGATAGTAAGCACTAGGTACTCAGATTGGGTACCTATGCGTATCTTTGGTCCCCAGATGCCCAATCCAGAACTGATGTAATAATGGGTGTTGCCACGCTGATGGCGCCCCCACGATTTCTCATAGACAGCATCCGTAATCCACGAAATGGGCCATATTTGTCCGCGATGGGTATGACCGCTAAACTGGAAGTCAATACCCGCCTTCTCAGCCTCTTCCAGATGGTAGGGTTGATGGTCGAGCAGGATAGTAAAGCCCTTTAATCCCGCTGCCAGCTCCTTTACTGAGGCACGCCGACGCGCCATTCTGTCGTTGCGTCCGATGATGTCTAAGCCCTTGAAATGAGCTACCGAGTCTTTTAGCAACACGATGCCGGCATCCTGGAAGAAACGCTCCGCTCCAGCCATATCACTGAAATACTCGTGATTACCAAGGACCGTATAGACGGGTGCCTGAATACGCCGAAACTCCTCGGCATAGTTGCCTTCAAGGATGGGGCGCAAGCTGCGATCAATAATATCACCACCAATGAGTACGAGGTCGGGCTTCTCAGCATTAATCATATCCACCCATCGAGCCAACTCCGCCTTGCGGTTGTGATAGCCGATATGCAAATCGCTGGCCAAGACAATGGTCAGCGGTTTTTCTATGGGTTTCGCCGTGGTCAGAGTCATCGTCTCGCGCTGCTTGTGATGATACTGCATACCACCCAACACCATCACCAGCATCACAAAGCCCACCACCACAAAGAGTCCTATCCCACTATCCTTCACATAAACCTTCGGCAGCAGATGACACAACGTGGCGATGTCGGCCACAAGGAAAATGACAAACAGATAGAGAAAGGCTATAAGCCACGTGTTACCCACCTCATAGAACACCGTAGCCACCCCCACGGGTACGCGCTCAGTAACGAAAAAGCCCACGAAGAAGCTGATAAACCACAGAAGAAACACCATCAGGACAGTCAACTTCAGTGGCCATCCCATCGGCGTGATGCGCCAAAGGTGCCAACCGACATACCCAGTGAGTCCCAACACAACGGCAAAAATGAGAGGAATAATTTTCATCATATAGCACTATTTTGCCACAAAAATACGACTTTTTTTTAATATCACTAAAAAAAAAGGAATCTCATTTGGATTGTTAGCATATTTTTTATTACTTTGCAGAGCTTTTTTACAAAGTTTTCACAAAACGTTTACCTATAAATAATAACCACATAACAATGAAAAAACTATTCTTACTACCTATGCTGGCATTGGCTATGACTTCCTATGCACAGCGCACTCCCACAATGGGGTGGAGTTCATGGAACACCTTTGCACTAAACATCAACGAACAACTGATTCGACAGCAGGCCGATGCGATGCATAACACTGGACTTCAAAAGGCGGGTTATAAATATGTGAACATTGACGACGGCTACTGGGACGGACGCGATGCGGATGGTGATTTGCGTCTGAACAAGAAACTATTTCCCAACGGCATGCGCGCCTTGGTGGACTATATCCATTCGCTGGGTTTGAAAGCTGGCATCTACAGCGATGCTGGCGACAACACCTGTGGCTCGGGCGGTCAGCATGCGTGGGGTCTCGGCGTGGGCTTTGCCGGCCATGAGGAGAGAGACTGTAAGCTATACTTCATCGACTGGGACTTTGACTTTATCAAAGTAGACTATTGTGGTGGCATGCACATGCGCCTTGACGAACGCGAGCAATATACCAAGATTTCCAACGCCATCAGAAACTGCGGCAAGAAGGACATTGTCTATAATATGTGCCGCTGGGCCTTCCCAGGAACTTGGAGTGCCGATGTGGCCGACTCTTGGCGCACCACGGGCGACATCTACGATGCATGGAAATCTGTGAAAGGTATTCTGGCCGAAAACCTCTACATGTCGGCCTACTGTCACGACGGCCACTACAACGATATGGATATGCTCGAGGTGGGACGCTCGATGACCAAAACCGAAGACGAGACCCACTTCGGCATGTGGTGCATCATGTCGTCGCCTCTGCTCATTGGCTGCGACATGGCCAACATCAAGCCAGAGGCCTTGGAGTTGATGTGCAATAAGGACCTCATCGCTCTGAATCAGGACCCGCTACACTTGCAAGCCTACGTAGCCGACAAACAGGGTGAGTGCTATATCCTTGTCAAGGACATCAAGAAACTGGGTGGCAAAGAGCGCGCCGTCGCCATATACAACCCCAGCGACCAAGATCAAAAGGTGATGCTCGACCCCAAAACCATTGACCTGGGTGGCAATGTGCAGTACAACGACTGCTTCGCCCATGCCCCATACCTCTATACATCATGGCCCGCTCCTATCACAGTTCCCGCCCACGGTACGAAGATCTATCGTGTGAAGGGACAGAAACGACTGGAGCGCACCCGCTATGAGGCCGAGACC
>Ga0265299_10001274_pt1 | contig 29330 bp, 23 predicted proteins | sample AusTroGonzalo_MG_4_FD_193485 | JGI IMG/M metagenome (GOLD analysis project Ga0265299, IMG submission 193485) | Bovine rumen microbial communities from tropical cattle in Woodstock, Queensland, Australia - Gonzalo_02 | ecosystem: Host-associated > Mammals > Digestive system > Stomach > Rumen ... | reverse complement strand
AAAAAAAGTGTATTTTTGCAGCCGCAAAACGGACGGGGTGTGGCGCAGTTGGTAGCGCGCTACGTTCGGGACGTAGAGGCCGGAAGTTCGAGTCTTCTCACCCCGACAAAATGTTGTAGAGACGCAAGGCATTGCGTCTCTATTTTCGTTTAAAAAAATTGTATTTGCGGACGCACGCATTACATCCCTACAAAATTCAATAGGCTGCGTATGTTTCAAGAAAATTATGTACATTTGCGCCCAAATTCCGATAATATGAAAATTCTGACCCGTATTGTCCTTTTTTCAATTGCTCTGATGGCCGTGTCGTGCACACACACGGAAACCACCTACTACCCCGATGGCCATGTACAATCCCTCATTCAATACAGATGCGGTAAAGAACACGGGAAGACGGTTTACTATTTCCAAAATCCCAACATAGTGGAAATGGAAGTGGAGATGAGTAACGGAAAACGGAACGGAGATTTCCGCCGCTACTATAAAAACGGAGCCCTTGACACCTATTGCGTCTATGTGAACGACTCCATCGAAGGGGTGGAAACCATGTACACGGCCAACGGATGTAAAAGTCAGGAAACCACCTACCACCACGGAAAGAAAAACGGCCCGCACAAGGCCTATCACCTTGACGGCAGCGTGAAAATCGAAGGCGAATTCAAAAACGACCTGTTCGACGGAACTTGGAACTACTATGACGAGCGCGGCGTACCGGTTGGCGAAGGCGCTTTCTCAAATGGGGACGGCGAAGTGACCTTTTTTGACAAAAACGGACTCCCGCAACGAACCACCCATTACAAGAACAACATGAAAGATGGTCCCGAGGTCTATTACACCCCTTCCGGTGTGGTTTGGCGCGAAATCACCTTCAAAGAAGACCGAATCATCAGCGACAAATCAGACTCCACTCTGCTCCGATAAACCATGAAGCGACCTCTCGCTATATTATTTTCTATAATATTGTGTATCAATATTTTATACGGTCAAGAAAACCGAAAGATTCTCTATCGGGCGGACATGGGCTATTACGACGAAATCACCTACCCGGGCGCTCAACGACTCATCGGACATGTAAAATTCGCCCAAGACAATGTCATCGGCTATTGTGACAGCGCCTACCTCTACGAAGCAGACAACTACCTCATCGCTTTCGGACATCCCGTACACTTCGTCGTCAGCGACTCCATCCATCTCTACGGTCTGCGCGCCACCTACGACGGCAACATCCGGCAGGCTGACATCGCCAGGAATGTTCGACTCCAGAAAGGCAAGTCTTACCTGCTGACCGACAGTCTTTTCTACGACCTCAACATCGACTGCGGATATTACGTTACCGGAGGAAAAATATTCAATGATGCAGACACGCTCACCAGCACCATCGGCAAATACTACACCAACACTGATGATGCCTACCTTCACCAATCGGTACTATTGCGCAGCAGCAGTTACAAACTAGACTGTGACTCCTTGCGCTACAACGCCGGAAGCAAAATCGCCTACTTCATCTCACCCACTCACCTCGTCAGCGAGGAAAACAACATCTACACCCAAGCAGGACTTTACAACACCAACACCGACATTACCATCCTCCATGGCGACGTGCAGCTCTTGGGAGAAAAACAACAACTCTTCGCCGACAGTCTCTACTATGACAAAACGCGGAAGTTCGGCCGGGCTTGGAACAACGCCCGCTTCGTCGACACCACCAACCACTTTATCGTCTCGGGCAACTACCTTGAACACCACGAGAACGGCGGCACCTCCATCGCCACCGACAGCAACCTGCTCATCTATATTGATGAAAACCGGGATACCCTCTTTCTGCACTGCGATACCCTGAAGGTTGATTTTGACACTGCCTCCAACCCTACCTTGGTGCGCGCTTTCTTCCATACCAAATTCCAACACAAGGACATCCAAGGTGCTTGTGACTCCATGGTATATAACGTAAAGGATTCCTTATTAATAATGTACTACAATCCTATATTTTGGTCCGACAACTACCAACTCACCGGCGACACCGTGCGTTTCACAATTCTTGACTCCATCCACTCAACTATAGAACTATGCAAATCCGGATTCATTGTCGGAGGTCTCTTTGAAGAAACTGAATTCAACCAGATAAAAGGACTGAATATCGTGGGCTATCTTGAACGTAGAAACTTGGAACGTGTTGATATTGTGGGAAATGCCGAGTGTGTCTATTACATCCAAGAGGAGGATGGCGCACTTATCGGCATCAACACTTCCATCACCAGTGAGATGCGGATATTCCTTGACAGCAATCATATACGACAAATCCGCTATTTCGACGCCCCCACCGGCAAAGTCCACCCTGATGAAAAAATGGGGGAAAAGGACCGAAAACTCCAAGGCTTCCGCTGGCTCAACGAATATCGTCCATTCAAACCCGAAGACCTTTTTGTGATGCCCGTACCGAGAAACAATGTACAATGAACAATGTACAATTGAGGACTTAAGACTTGAAACTTGAAACCTGAAACTTGAAACCTGAAACTTGAAAGAGACTCCCGAACATATCAAACTGATTTTGAAGGCCTTGCCGGAAAAGCCGGGTGTTTACCGGTTTTATGACGACAAGGGCACGGTTATTTATGTCGGAAAGGCAAAACGGCTGAAACGGCGGGTATCCTCCTATTTCAACAAGGATCATGACTCCGCGAAGGTTCGGATGCTGGTGACGAAGATTCGTGACATCGAGACCGTGGTGGTGGACAGCGAATGGGACGCGCTGCTCTTGGAGAACAGCATGATTAAGCAGTTCAAGCCGAAGTACAACATCATGCTGAAGGATGACAAGTCATACCCATGGATTGCGGTGACGAAGGAGACATTTCCAAGGGTGTTCCCCACGCGCCACCCCGATCCCGCCACGATGCAGCTTTTCGGGCCCTACTCGTCCGTAAAACAGATGAACGTTCTGCTTGACCTCATCCATAACATGTTCCTGCTACGCAACTGTAAAATCCTCCGCAACCTCGACCGCCCCTGCATACAATACCAAATCAAGAAATGTGCGGCCCCTTGCTGCGGACTTATCTCAGCAGATGAATATCAGGCGAATATCGAAAAGGCCATCCAGATTATCAAAGGTAACCGTAAAGAGGTGACCAGACAGCTTCGCGAAGAGATGATGCGCTATGCCGACGAATTGAAGTTCGAGCAGGCTGGCGAGGTAAAACGCAAAATCGACGCATTGGAAAACTTCATCGGCAAATCGGTGGTGGTGAACCCGTCGCTGACGAACATGGATATCTTTGGGATGGAAGAGGATGAGGAGAGCAACTGCGCGTATGTCAGTTTTTTGCGGGTGATTGATGGCGCGGTTGTGCAGGCGCACACCCTCGAAATCGACAACCTGTTGGAGACGACCCGCGAGGACGCGCTTTGGGCCGGCATCCTCGAAATTCGCGAGCGCGTGGGCGACCTCTGCCCCACCCTGCTGGTACCCTTCACGTTGGAACTCGCCCCGGAAGACTGGAATCTTCAGATTCCGCAGCGCGGCGACCGGCGAAAACTTCTGGAACTCGCCACCCATAACGCCCACTTCTACATGCTGGAAAAGAAAAAACGTCAAGACCTCGCCGACCCCGAGCGCCGAAACATCCGTGTATTGCAATCGCTGCAGGAGGCGCTGGGAATGAAGACACTACCACGACGCATCGAATGTTTCGACAACTCTAACACGCAAGGCGAGGAACCCGTGGCCGCCATGAGTTGCTTCATCGACGGGAAGCCCGCCAAAAGCGAATACCGCCATTTCAACATCAAGACCGTGGTCGGCGCCGACGACTTCGCTTCCATGGAAGAGGTCATCTACCGCCGCTACCACCGGCTCCTGGAGGAGGGGAAACCGCTTCCAGACCTTGTGGTCATTGACGGCGGAAAAGGACAACTCCACGCCGCCTGGAACGCCATCATCGCCCTTCATATTGAGGACAGGCTGATGATGGTGGGCATTGCCAAACGTTTGGAAGACATCTATAAAGTCGGCGACGACCTGCCCGTCTATATCGACAAGCGGTCGGAAGCGCAAAAACTGCTGCAACACCTGCGTGACGAAGTTCACCGCTTCGGCATCACCCACCACCGCAAACGCCGCGCCAAAACCAGCATCGCCTCCATCTTAGATGATGCGCCAGGTATCGGCAAAGTACTCAAAACCAAACTTTTACGCGCTTTCAAGAGCGTTGCGAAAATCACTGCCGCCACCGAATCCGAACTTGCCGCCTTCATCGGCCCCAAAAAGGCCGCAGACCTAAAAAACTACCTTTCCGCAATAATGTAGAATGTAGAATGTAGAATGTAGAATACTATAAAATAATACCTTAAGCAGCCTCGTAGAGGCAAGACGCGCGAAGCGCTAATAACCCCACACAAGGCGAAGCCGCAGTGTGGGGACAGAACAGAAAACTCAAAAACAATGAAAAATACCATCATCACCCTTATCGCCATCATCATCGCCAGCACAGCACCGGCGCAAGACACCGCACTCGTATATCCCGGCGTCTATGTGGAAACCGTTCTGGATGCTTCCACACTGCATTCTATATCGCAGGACTTCTCCGTGGACAAAGTCCACCGCACTGGCGCAAACGACTTTCAAACCCGCATTTACCTCTCATACAGGGATTTTGATAGTTTTAGAGCCCTAAAAATTCCTTATAAGGTAATGCCACCGTCGCGAGCATTCGTGCAGATGGCGCAAAGCTACGAACAGATGACCGCCAATTGGAATCGCTACCCCACCTACAATACTTATCTGGCCATGATGGACACGTTCCGGACGCGCTACCCGCAGCTATGCGAAATCGACACTCTCCTCGACGACACGCCTTCGCACCATAAAATCCTCTGCGCACACATCAGCAACAACCTCAGCGACAATGAGGGCAAGCCATCCGTATTTTATACCTCAACCATCCATGGCGATGAGGTGCTCGGATACTACATGATGCTACGTCTTATTGATTATTTGTTAACAAACTATAATACAGATGTTTACGCAACCGAATTGGTCAACAATGTGGACATTTGGATATGTCCGTTGCACAATCCCGACGGCACCTACTACTCCTCCGACAATCAAATCAACGACTCTCCTGTATCCATCCGCTCAAACCGTCACGGCGTTGACCTGAATCGCTCATTTCCGTTAGCGGGCCAGACTCCTGCGAAAGAAGACTATGAACCCGAGGTGGAATCGATGATGGCATTTTTAGAAGCCCATGATTTCACGATAGCCGCGAACTTCCATGGGGGCGCGGAAATTTTCAACTATCCATGGGATACTTGGGAATCTTGGCAGCACAGCCATGCAGACGCCGACTGGTGGGAGTATGTGGGCCACCAATATGTGGACACCTGCCAGTCCTACAATTCCAACTACATGACCGAGGAGGGTGATGGGGTCTCCGAAGGCGGTGACTGGTATGTCATCACCGGCTCATTGCAAGACTACCACAACTGGTACCTCGGCACTCGCCACGTCACCATTGAAGTAGGCAATAACAAGGTGCAGTCCTCTTTCACACTGCCAAACTATTGGGGATATGCCTACCGCGGTCTGCTGAATTTCATCAACGAGGCGCGACACGGCATCCACGGCACGGTCACCGATTCGCTGACGGGCGAGCCGCTCGAAGCGCTCGTCTATATCGCAGACCATGATTTGGACCACTCCTACGTGGAAACTTCCCTGCCGTACGGCGACTACCACCGTCCTATCAAAGGCGGGATCTATTCGGTCACCTATTCCGCCGACGGCTACCTGCCGAAAACCATCGTCACGCAGGTCAGCGACGGACAATTGCTGGTCCAGAATGTTCAGCTTGTTCAACCGGTCGGCATCGAGGATTACGAAAACACCATCGCCATTTACCCCAACCCTGCGAAGGATTTCGTTACGGTGGAGGTAAACGGTAATTTGGAAATCATCAACATAGCTTTATACGACATACAAGGCCGTTCTGTAGAGACGCGCCATGGCACGTCTCTACAAACGGGAACCAATCGGTTAGACATCACCGACCTCCCCGCCGGAACATACATTCTCCACATCACAACCACCGATGGCCACGAAATTCTCCGCAAGATTATCCACGAATAATCAATGTACAATGTACAATTAACAATGTACAAATACTCTTCCACTGCTCACTATTTCAATGTACAATATACAAATCCTCATCCACAGTTCACTGATCACAGTTCACTGATCACTAAAAAAAACGAGACCGACATTCGCTGCCGGTCTCGTTTTTATTTTCGAAAAGGATTACGCAAGCCTTACTTCTTGATAATCTTGTGGACGGACGTGCCGTTTTCGGTCGTCAGTTTCACGGTGTAGAGGCCGTTGGCGAGATCCTTCACGGAGATGCTGTTTCTTTCACCCGTAGCGGTTTTCACGAGCTGACCCTGCATGTTGAAAATCTCCACGCGCAGCACGTTGTCGCTCGTGCTGATATTGATGACATCGGTAGCGGGGTTCGGATAAACAGCGGTATTCTCCATAGCAACATCCTCAATGCCAGCAGGGAAGGTCACATCTATCATATAAGTGGCCTTAGAGCCAAACTTTCCATTGTCACGGAAAATCTGCGTACCATCTTCAGCAAGCAACTGGAAATAGCCTGTGCCGTAACCGGCATTGATACCGTCACCATATTCGTCATAAACTTCCAGACGATAGCAACCTGTGGTAGAAGGATTGAATGCAAATTCGTAAATAGTTTGCGAACTATTAGCGAAAGGACCTCCGGAAAGGACAACGTTTCCGTTAGGATTGAAAAACTTGAACGTTGTTTCAGAACCATAATTGTCGGTCTTAATCTTGAAGGTCATTCTGCCGCCGCCAGTGTAAACATTCTTCTTCAGCGTCATCGTCGCCGGAGTGGTCGAAACGCTCTCACCATTGATTGCCGTGAGATTGATTTCCAGCGAGTTGTTAGTTCCCAGATTGAGATTCAGATCAGGAAGCACAACCGTTTGCGTCTCCATGGAGGGCACTGAGCCAGTCCACGTAGCGTTATAGGCCGTGCCATTCAAGGTATAGGTGTAAGCGAGGGAAGTCACTGTATTAGCACCCAAATTCTTGAAATCAAATTGGACGTTGGTAACATCCGTGCAACTCGTGTTGGGATTTTCAAGCACGCCGGCGATACGTCCGCCAATAGCAGGCAAGTTAATATTCTGAATCGGTATTTCAATACCAGTGAGCACTTCCTGATGACCTTCGCAGACAAAAGCTACAAAAGAAAGATCCTCAAGCGGGGCATTGATAGGATTGGGGCTTCCCATTTGGTTAGGAATAATAATCTGATACGTTTTCTCCACCAGCGTACCTTGGGATATCGTGTTAATGGTTTCACCCCATTGTCCGGTAATAAGATCACGCAACATGTGCATGTGTCTGTACTGGGTGCCCACCATCATTTCGGGATACCAAGTCGTGGCTCCCACTTGTGAACCCAGCACATTGTCTTGGATAATGGCGATATTCAAGGCGTTGGAAGAGACAGATTGGGAAGCCGTGTAATACAGCTGCACACGAATATTCAGCGTGCGGGTAGCCCAATCCAGCGTACCCTCAGCGGCGATGTTCACCGGGGAAGACATACCGAGAATCTGGTTGGCTGCGGCCTCCCAGTTACCTCTGTTCAGTGCCGTAGCAGAGCCTGAAAATACGTGACGGTTGACGGTGCCGGAAGGATAGCCATCCAAGTTGGTCTGGTTGGCCAAGGCGTCACCGTATTGCGTAGTGTAGGTATTGGCCGCGTAACCGCCGACATGAACGTTGATCAGGGCAACTCTGTCGGGATGGGCGGCTTTGATCTGGTTGGCACGCTTGTGGCCGTCGGGACAGAACTGGCAGTTGATGCCCGTGTATTCCTCAAGCACCACATTGCGGTTGGAGGGGGTCAGCGACACTATCGTGTCGGAAACTTGTGCGGAAGCCAACATCGTGGTCAGCATCGCAGCGATTAAAACGAGTAAAGTTTTCTTCATATTTTAAGATTTTATGTGAAAAATAATTTTACGATAAATTGTGCCCGCAAAAATACATATTTTTGTTTCACTTTGTCAATGGGAAAAACATATTTTTTTCTGTTGAGCAAATAAATTATTCGCCCCTACATTTTTAATACCAATTGAATTGTATGCCGATTGCTCTGCCGAATCAGCACCTCCTCGTCTGCAAACATGCGCAAAACCTCTTGTTCTGAAGTGTCGTCAAAGTGTCGGATAGTCACCAGCCGGATGCCGTCGTTGAATTTGACGATAAACTCCTTCTGCAACGCCTCAATACAAGGTTTCAGTCGCAACGGAACATTGTCGGTACAGACAGAGAAGGTGAGCGCCGAATTCTGAATCAGGTTGATTTTAATGCGATATTCTGATAGAATGTCCAAGATGATGGATAGATTCTCCACCCCGATGATGGAAAAGTCACGCGGGGAGACAGAAATCAGCAACTGGTTGTCTTTCACTATATAGGAAGGGATCTCTACAGAATCAGCCTCCTGTGTAATCATACTTCCCTCATTCTCTGGATGGAAAAAGGACTTGACGAACAACGGTATCTGCTTGTTGTGCAGCGGTTTGAGGGTTTTCGGGTGGATCACGCTCGCGCCATAGTAAGCCAACTCCACCGTCTCATGGTAGGTAAGCGTGTCGATTTTGACGGCATTTTGAAACCGTTTCGGGTCGGCGTTGAGAATCCCGGGAACATCTTTCCAAACGGTAACACACTCGGCATCAAGGGTATAGGCTAAAATTGCGGCGGAATAGTCGGAACCCTCACGACCCAGCGTGGTTGTTTGGTTTTCAGCGGTTCCCGCAATAAAGCCTTGCGTCAACACCCGGCCGCGGGCACGGCTCTGGAAATAGGGATTGATGGTATTGCAGACCAGTTTCCGGGTCACGTCCCAATCGACGTGTCCTTCGCGGTAGGTGTTGTCGGTGCGTATCAACTGACGTGCATCAAGCCACTGCGTCTCCATATTTTGATGATTCAAATAGGTGGCTATCAACGTAGTAGAGAGCAACTCACCGAAACTGACAATGCGGTCATAGTCGTAATCGAAATTGTCGGACGTGGGGCGTTGCAGTTGCTCACCCAGCAGGGTAAAAAGCCTTTCGGAGTGCGGCAAAAAGGGATTGTCGGCACCCATCAACTGTTCCGCAACCGTTTCGTGCTGCAAACGCAATTCCGCAAGCAGAGAAGGTACCGTTTCAGGCGCATAATAGTAGGCATCCAACAGTTTCTCCAAAAAGTTGGTGGTTTTGCCCATGGCAGAAATCACCACCACAAGCTGCTCGTTTTCATAGCGTTGCAGAATGTTTTTAAGATTTTCAATGGCTGGGGCGTCCTTCACGGAGGCGCCGCCGAATTTGAACACTTTCATCGTAGGTTATTCGTTTTTAAGGACTTGCAATAAGGTTGTGCCCACCACACCGAGCGTATTCCGGTCAATGTGCTGGATATTGTCGTTCACCGTGTGCCATACGGGGTCGAATCCAGTGCCGGAAGCGGCGTCGTAGTGAACGATGTCGATCATTCTGAATTTCGCATATTTGTTGACGTAATAGTGGTCATCGGTGATAATCCCGCCAGGTTTATTCTGGAAATACTTTCCGTGACCGAGTTGGTAGGCTGTGGCCCAGACTTTTCGCACGACATCTTGTGCGTCGCGAAGAGAGAACTGTTCCTGCATAAACTGCGCATTCGGACTTCCCACCATGTCAAGCAGGATGCCGTATTTGGCCGTATAGCCCTGTATATGAGGATTTTTCGCCCAATATTGCGAACCCAAGCCCCACCATTCACCTTTCACGTCCTCTTCCTCTCGCGGGCCATAGTCCTCCGCATCGAAGAAAACGATATCGACACCCACATTGGGTTGGTTTTCATGCAATTGTCGAGCGATTTCAAGCAGCACGCCCACGCCGCTGGCCCCGTCGTTGGCACCGTCAATAGGCGTTTTTCGGTTGGCGGGCAGAGGATCGTGGTCGGCGAAGGGGCGGGAGTCCCAGTGTGCCGCCAACACGACACGCTCGGTCTTCTCGGGACCGAAACTGCCGATGAGGTTGGCGCAAGGCCACGACATGCCGTCATATGTTTTGGCCGTAAATATCTGGTTATAAGCCGTATCGCAATACTCGCGCAACATGGCGAGAAGCCAATTTCTGCAATTTTCGTGTGCTTCGGTACCAAGAACGCGCGGTCCGAAATCAGTTTGCGCCTTCACGAAAGCGTAGGCGGAGTCGTTGTCGAATGCCGGCAGGGTAACGGTGGCTTGTGGGGTATCTTCCGGGGTTTTCTTGGTGCGGTCGCAAGCGGAAAAGAAGAGTACCACGCCCAACAGAAGTATAATTATCGTTTTAATTTTCAACATATTACAATAGACTATTAATAATTATCAATGTTTATAAAAAGATGGGCGAAGATACAAAAATAGTAGAGACGGGGCGTGCCCCGTCTCCATAAAATGCGTACCCCGTTTCCACAAAAACAAGAAGGCGACTGAAACAGTCGCCTTCTTTTGTGGCGGGATCGAGAGTTGAACTCGAGACCTCCGGGTTATGAATCCGACGCTCTAACCATCTGAGCTACCCCGCCTTTTTTGAGGCTGCAAAAATACACTTTTTTTTCAATTGTGCGACAGGGAAGTGAAAATTTTGTGTAATATTTTAATTTTCAAATGATTAAAAAACAAAAAAATATCTATAAAGTTGTCTTGTCCCCAGAATTACATCATCATTTTGGAAGGAATAATGCGATCAATCTTGACGTATTGATCTTCAATGTGAAACACCACAGTCCAACGATGGTTGATAATGGAGACTTAGCATTGGGGTGTATTGCTTTAGCTACAGCAAAGCGGCTATTTTGGTAAATATCCGCTGTATAACTAAGAGAAGCCAATTGACCAAGGATCCGATTAACATAATTGTGACCACTTTCCGGACGATAAAGGCCTGACACGTAAAAAGAAATTTCATCCAAATCCGACTCTGCGGTTTTACTGACTATTACTTTGTACGTTTTCATAGCAGGCATCAAGTTTTTGGTGGAAAATCTCTCCAAATCTGTCAAGTGACATATATCCATCAGGGAGACAATTGTCTTTCAAGGTCGTCGTCTGTTGTGGAACACCATAGGTAACTAGCGGTTCCTGTACCTCTGAGTTGTTCAGTTTCTTTGTCTTATAGGTCTTTTTTTTCATAGCTTAAATTTTGCTGCAAAAATACAAAAATTTGATTATATTTTAATTTTCGAAAGAATTTTTTTATAAAAAAATTGTTTATCCCTGAACTTCATGTGACAAGAACTGCTACAAAGTCTGCATCTCGGGTTACGAGGCGTGCCAAAGGCACGCAATCCCAATAACCCCACATAAGGCCGAAAGGCCGCAGTGTGGGGCAAGCGGTGCTCTCGCGAGTGTGAGCGTGCCAGAGGCACGCAACCATTATCACAAAACATATCGCTAAAAAACGTATCTTTGCCTTTTCAATTTCCATCAAAATGAAACCTTCCAACATCCGTCCGAACAGTCCTTCACTCCGCGCAGCACTGGTTATCGTCTGTCTGTTTCTCTCTGTGGCACAGACACTTTTCGCGCAGCGAGTCTTCAAAACTCGTGATTTTAAGCAAGGAGACTACGAGGTGTTGTATTTCCATTGGGATTCGGTAAAAAAAGCGAGGATATTGGGGGGATTAGACTACGATTTCGCATTCCTGCTCTCCCCTGGCATTGAAGGTACCGACTACGGGTATGCCTATCGACACAAGACCCGCAAGCTGGTGCTCAGAAGTTGCGAACGCCCTTTCCCGCTTCACGTGCTGCATAACCCGGACGGTTCCCCCATGAAAGATAAAAACGGCTGCTTATATATTGGGCCGATAGGCAAAGTGAAGATGCGGCAATTCACGCTTCGCCTGCCCGACAGCATCGGAAGTGCCTTGTCGGAAATGTACCGTTTGGCAAGCCTGACCGCCCGCATGGACACCACCGTAAGCAACGAACCGCCTATTACCGACGCTGCCCACTGGAGATTCTTTCCCGTGAGGAATCATCCGCTGTTCTATGGGTGTTACATTTGCGACTGTTCTGATGACACCTGCAACGTACAGCGCTTCTTTAACATCCATCGAATTGTGGAAGAAGCCGTGACTGAACACAACCTACAACTTATTGTGAGGGAAATGCCTACTATCCGGGCGGTGATTGCCGACTGGCGAAATTTGGCCGGCCTGCCATCCGAGCCCATTCCTTTCGCTGAAAAAATCAGTACAGTACGGTTTTCCGGGAATCCTGTCCCTGTGGAAGAACTGCACATCAAGGAACGACGCGACGCCTTTGAGATCGTTTGCGACATATCCTACGGAAAGTGGAAAACACGGTGTACCATTCCCGCGTGGTTGGTGGACGAGGCGAAAACTATCGATATATGGATTGTCCCCGACAAGCATAATCGGACGCCATTGGTGAATCTGAAAAGGTGTTACCATATTAAATGGCATTCGATCAAGGTAGGCGAATGCATACAGTGTCCGAAGGGCGTCACTGGAGCAATCGACATCAACTTCACTGTGGATGAGGAGCCGAAGTGATGGTAAGTTTTTTTATTCATTGTACGCTAACCGAAAAAATCGTACTTTTGCAAACAAAATTCAAAGTTATGGCATTCACGTTTTTTAACCACCACGAACCGAGACAGTTCAACTACAAGCCCCGTTTCTATGATCCCAAGAAAGAGGAGAGCACTGGTGACGCCCGGAAGGATTTTGCCCGCAACCTCCACGACGAGTGGCAGAGCAAGCGCAACCATACCGGCGAACGAAACAACAAATCTTCCATCACCATCCTTTTCATGATCTTCTTCGTAATCGTGCTCGCCCTCGTACTCTGGAAATTCTTCTAACCCCTAAACCATTAAACCATTAAACCCCTAAACCATTAAACTCTTTAACCATTAACCATTATCATGATGGAAGACATCATACGACTGCTGCCGGACGCGGTAGCGAATCAAATCGCAGCCGGTGAAGTGGTGCAGCGTCCTGCCTCTGTGGTCAAAGAACTGCTTGAGAACGCCATTGATGCCGGCGCGACTCAAGTCCAGCTCATCATCAAGGACGCCGGCAAGACCCTCATTCAGGTCACCGACAACGGCAAGGGGATGTCGTTCAACGACGCGCGTCTCTGTTTCGAGCGGCACGCCACCTCCAAGTTGCGCAAAGCCGACGATCTGTTCCATATCTGCACTAAGGGTTTCCGCGGCGAGGCCCTCGCTTCCATCGCGGCCATCGCTCACGTGGAGCTCAAGACCAAGCCCGCCGCCAACGAGATGGGCACCCTGGTGCTCATCGAAGGCGCAGAAATCAAGGAGCATGCACCTATCACTTGCGCCGACGGAACCTCCATCGCCGTCAAGAACCTCTTCTTCAACGTGCCCGCAAGACGCAACTTCCTCAAGTCCGACAAGGTGGAACTCACCCACGTCGAGGAGGAACTCTACCGCGTGGCCCTCATCCACCACGACATCACCTTCTACTATTACAACAACGGCAAACTCATCCTGCAACTTCCCGCAACCAACATGCGCCAGCGCATCGTTAACATCTTCGGGCAGCACCTCAACGACAAACTTTTCCCCGTGGAACTCAACCACGAGTTGATGCGCATCTCCGGCTTCATCGCCAAACCCGAAAACGCCAAAAAGAAAAGCGAGCAGTATATGTTTATAAATCAGCGTTTTGTACGTCACAGTCTGCTCAACTTCGCTGTTGAGAAAGCCTACGCTGACCTTATTCCGCAAGGTGCTCATCCACCTTATTTTATTGCCATTGAGATGGATCCTTCGACCATCGATGTGAATGTCAGCCCCACGAAAGTGGAGGTAAAGTTGCAGGATGAGCGGCTCATCTTTGGATTCCTTAATTCCACGGTCAAGAAAGCCCTCGGCACGCTGTCGCTCACCCCGATGATCGACTTCGACGACTCATTCCCCGATATTATCACAGATCGTCCTGATAACCAAGAAATTACAGCTCCTACTATCCGCACCGACCCGAACTACAACCCATTCGACAAGGTACCGGAGAAGAAGCATAGTTCGCCGTTCCAGCAGTTCGGCGGCGGCGGTTTCCGTCGCGAACCCCCTACCTCCAACGACTGGGAGAACTTCCTAAAGGAACTCAACGTGGAACAGGTAAACTACCCGAAAGAGGAACAGCAGACCGTTGATTTCCAGTCCGATAGCGAGAATAATACGCTTGAGATCCCCGAAAACATACCTTATTTCGTATTCGGCGGACGCTACCTCTTTTTCGAACTGAATGGTCAGGTGATGGTCGCTGACCTGCCCAACGTGCAGGAGCGCATCCTATACGAAACATACGTCAACGCACTGAAAAACACACCGATACGGCCACAACAGAGTCTATTCCCGCAGACTGTCACGCTCACCGCCGGCCAAACCGACCTGGCCATCTCGCTGAAGGAGGATTTCCTGCGATTGGGCTACGACCTCGAAAAGATAGACAACACCCACCTTGCCGTCAACGCCACCCCCAATGACGAGGAAGAAGAGGGAGACGTGCAAACACTTATCGAAAGTGTGCTGACTGCCTACCAGACCAACCAAGTGATTCACAAGGGCGACAAAATTTCAGGGATAGCGCAGAGTCTGGCGCGACAAAAACGCTCCCGCCAGCGCGTGCCCGCCACGCAAGAGGAGGTTAGAGCATTGATTCACAGACTGTTCGAAAGCGACATGCCCACAATTTCGCCATCGGGAAAGAGCACGTTGCATATTTTCGGAACAGAGGAATTAAGGCATTATTTTGAATGAACACTGTAGGGGCGAATAATTATTCGCCCCTACGAATCCATCAACCTCTCACCCTCTAAACCATAAACCAAAAAATGGATTGCATCAGCATAAACAATCTGACATTCGGCTACGACAAGAAGGCCATCTTCAACGACCTGTCGTTAACCTTCCAGCAGGGCGACTTCTGTTCGATCTTGGGTCCGAACGGTTCGGGCAAGACCACGCTGCTGAAGTGCGTTGTAGGGTTATTAAAACCCGACAGCGGCACAATAACCCTTAATGGGAAATTGCAGACAGATTACAAAATGATGGATCTTGCCCGCGAAATTGCCTACGTACCGCAATATCAAGACATCGTGTTCGACATCAGCGTTTTCGACTACGTCATGCTGGGGCGCAACCCATACCAAGCCCCTTGGGAAATGCAACGTCCTGAGGATAAAGATATTGTGGAGGATATGCTGCAACGATGCAAGGTATGGAAATACCGAGACAACCTGTTGCAGGCATTGAGCGGCGGAGAGCGTCAGCGAGTGATGGTGGCCCGCGCCATGGCCCAAAAGACCGGCATCATGCTGTTGGACGAGCCGTTAGCAAACATCGACGTCACCCACAAATTTGAGATCATGGACATTCTGCAGCAGGTCAACGAGGAGGAGGGTGTCAGCATTCTCATCATCCTGCACGACCTTCACATCGCAAAGGCCTACTCCAAGCAAGTGCTGCTACTGAAAGAGGGAAAAATGCTGCAATTTGGTAGCACAAACGCGGTGTTGACTGAGGAAAACATCCGAAATTGTTTCGATTTGACGGAGCGGTATGCCGTTTCAGAGGAGGGGTTCATCACCAAAAAACGTTGACTTTCCCGCATGTAGAGACGCGCCATGGCACGTCTCTACAACGGAAAAATCTTTTATTTGTTTGTTTCCGAAAAAAGTGTATTTTTGCCGCCCGAAAATGGAGAGATGGCAGAGCGGTCGATTGCGGCGGTCTTGAAAACCGTTGAGGGTAACACCTCCGGGGGTTCGAATCCCTCTCTCTCCGCAAGGAAAAGGCAATGCGTAGCGTTGCCTTTTTTGTGTGCCGGAATCCGGTGACCGCTTGCGGGCACAAGGATGAAGGCATACAAAAGAAAGGGATTGCTCAGCAATGCCTTTTGCTTGCAGGGACGCCCGCGGCAGCGCAGGGATCTGTAATCCCTCTCTCTCCGCTGATATTGTCTCATAAGTCATTGAAAAACAGACTTATGAGATTTTTTTATACCTAAAAAAATGCACCAAAAATGCACCGAGTCTGCTGACAGAGTATAATTTGGGGACAAGTTATTCATCCTTTATTCGTTTTTTATGCTCTTTGGCTATGAGCATAGAACGGTTTAGTTTATCAATAAACCATTGCTTTTCTGGCAGATATGTAAGATATTGTCCCACCTTTATATTGTCCTCATCCAGCATCAATAGTTCGATGTGTTCAGTGTTGCCTTCACTACACAACAATAGACCTATAGGAGGATTTTCATCAGGCTGCATATCGTATTTCTGCATATATTTCAGATAAAGTTCCATCTGTCCTTTGTACTGAGGCTTGAACTTTCCTAATTTTAAATCAATAGCCACGAGACGCTTCAATTTACGGTGATAAAACAGCAAGTCAAGATAATAGTCTGTTCCATCGATGGTGAAGCGTTTCTGTCGTTCAAGAAAAGCGAATCCTTGCCCCAATTCAAGGATAAAAGTTTCTAACTGTTTGGCAATGGCATCTTCAAGTTCCTCTTCAGAATAATAACCGCTTAGTCCGAGAAAGTCAAGGATGTATGAACTTTTCAGTACCACATCCGGTTCTGTATTTTGCGATGAGATCCCCTCAAGTGTCTTCACTATTTCGTCATCTGGTTTTGCCGCTATCAATGAACGCTCGTATGCCATTTCATCCTGTTTTTCACGTAGTTGCGTGACACTCCAGTGCTCCGCTATTCCCATTTGCTGATAGAACAGCCTCTTCGTGTCATCCTTAATGGTGATAAGCTCAATGAAGTGACTCCATGTTAATGTTTGCGAAAGCGTCGCAAACATTTCCCTGTCACCATATAGGCGGGCAACTTTCATCATCCTTGTCAAAGCTGAATAAGTATAGCCTTTGCCATAACGGTTGGTTAATCTTTGCGACAGCGTCGCAAGAATCTTCTGTCCGTAAGCTGAATAGGTCTGGTACTCCAAATCGTCGATGATGTACTTGCCCACATTCCAGAATGTCATACTAGCCTGTGCGTTTACATAAACAGCGACTTTCGTTCTGGCGTCATCTATGATTTCCGTTACGCCTTCAAACAGGTGGTCACTAACTTGATCTATCTTGCCAATATCTATGATTTCTTTGTTCATCTATGAATTATAATATGCTACTTATTGCTTGTCTCCTTTCAATCGGCAAAGATACTCCTTTTTCGGATATGACATTCTTTTGTTAAACAACAAATGTGTTTTGCTCTGTATTTTATCAAAAACCAATTGCTTTTTGCTCTGTATTTTATTTTTTATTTTTTTGCCAAGAATATAAACCCTTTGAAATATGGCATATTATAAGTCCTCGTGGTGTCTTTACGATACACTTTCCCAATCTGTTCAAAATGTCGCTCTTTTTGTTTGTAGAAAACTGTTTGAATGCCGCTGCTGACCGTATCTGACGATAGAAGCATAATCAGCTTCGTCTACTGTGAAAACGTTTCCACACTTGGGGCATTTCAATTCCTTCATAATGCTACGATTTTGGTTAATACTAAAAAAAACAGCGTCAATCCTCCGTTGAATTGACGCTGCAAAAATACGACAGACAGGTTCAGTGATATTGAACCTATGGATAAAAATCAAGCAATCACTCCATGTAACTCATCAATAAAATTTCTTAGTGAAATGATATTTTGGCCAAATACTCCTTTCCAATCCAATTCAGCAAAGTTTTCGTCAGTGAGAAGGGTTGTCGGAGTAATGTCGCCGTTTTCGCACACGTAGCCGATGATCTGATTGATGTATTCCTCTTGAATACTATTCAACACGTTGTTGCTTAAGAATCTCGAGTATCTCTCTTTCGCTATCTGACGGTCAACACCCACAATGGAGCGAATAAAAGCAGCCACTTTGTCCCCGCAAATCATCTGCCCCTTGCTGACAAATTTCTCATATTCTTCTTTCGTGCCAAGCTCTTGCCAGCAAATGCGTTCCAAGTCCGCAATATCAGCAGGTGTTAACTGTTCCAATCGATAAATCTTATTGATCGCCCCATAATCACGGTGTACTTTCAGATAATCCAAAATTCTCGTATGGTAATCTGTCTCCATTTGTGGTTTCTCAACACCATCTTTCTCTTCCATCACGTCGGAAATGCTGATGAAGAACTTCTCGTGCTGAGTACCCAAGACCACATAGATGATATCCCTCAGTTCCTGACGTACTTCCTCCAACCGTTCAAGCGATGCATCCCGCCAAAATGTTTGGCTGCTGATTTCCACTATGGTTTCCATCCTTTCCTGCACGGCCGGAATGGTGGCCTTGCGCTGCAGCCGCCGACCGATGTCCATCACCTTTCTACGGCTGCGAGAAGCATCAACCTCTGTCTCGAGCTTAGATAAAGAAATGTTCAGCATTAGCGCATCAAACATTCTACTGCCCGAGTCGTCTTGCTCGTTCAAAATCAGAGGGGCAATCTGTTGCTTCAACACCAAAGCGTCCAATTCGGAAACATAATCCCAGTTGTCAGCGTTCAAGAACTTGTACACCGTCTCCCATTTTTTCCGAACGGCAATATGTTGTTCGTTCAAATGAGAAACCTGATCAAACAACTTTTCTTTCAAACTTTTGCAAAAATTCCGATTGAAATCGTCCTGCTGATATTTTTGATGCTGCAATATCACTGCAATATCTAACATCAAATCAAACAATCGCTCCGCAAGTGAGGTTGTCACACCGGGTTCTCTACCGTTTCGGTGTTCATTGAAATACTCGAAATTTTCGCACCAATCGAAAAGGTAGAACTCTTTTTTGTCGGAACCGTCGGCGAAAATCTCCTTACAAAGACGAGTGCCACGCCCCATCATCTGGATGTACTTGATTTTGCTGTAAACGGGCTTGAAGAATACGAGGTTCAAAATATCCGGAACATCGATACCGGTGTCGAGCATATCCACTGAAACGGTGACCTGTGGCATCTTCTCCCTAACCTTGAATTTGTCTATAACATCTTGGGCATATTTCACGGTGTTGTCCACTAATTGACAGAAATCACTACCGAATTTGGGGAAGATTTCATAAAAACGATTCACAATCTGTTGAGCATGTGCATGGTTGCAAGCAAAAATGATACTCTTCCCTATTTTGTCACCGTTGTTCACCTTCAAACCATTGCGCATCAAGTCTTGAAGTACAATATCAACTGTGGAATTGCTATAGATGTAATCAAAAAGCTCCTTTTTCTCAATGTCGCGTGGTGTTTTCGGATAGCTCAGTCCTGTCTGCATTTCCACCCTTGCACTCTCATATTCCCACGCTTTATCCAATTGCTCTTTTTCCTCTTCCGACAGCGAATCGTATCTTATGCCCTCTCTCATGCGTTTGGTAGTGCGTGAAATGGGGTTATAGCCCACCAGATATTTGTCATTCTCTGCCTCTTCCTGCGAATAGGTGAAATTCGGCTCTCCACTGTCAAGGTGAAACAAATCGAAAGTACTACGATCCACTTCATCGCGAGGCGTTGCGGTTAGACCCACCAAGAAAGCATCGAAATAATCGAAAATGGCCGTATATTTCCCGAAAATGGATCGATGCGCTTCATCCAAGATAATCAGATCAAACCGCCCTATGGAAAATTCCTTTTCTTCAGCATCAATATAATTGATCATCGTCTGATATGTGCTGAACATCAGGCGAGCAGTCTTGTCTTCATCTTTGGCTTCCGTAAGTTTACAGGCGGAATAATTGGGCAGCAAGTTGGTGAAATTTTCGAAAGCTTGCTTCACCAACGAAACGCGGTCAGCCAAAAACAGCACGTTTTTCACCCATTTATTACGCAACAGCACATCGCAAAGCGAGATAGCCACACGTGTTTTGCCCGTACCCGTGGCCATCACAACCAACGCACGACGATGCATGTCGTTAAAGTGATCGCAAACAGCACGAATAGCACGTTTTTGGTAGTCACGATCGGTAATACTGTCTTTGATGGCGAGGTTGGTCATTTTCTGCCTACCCCTTCGTGAAATCATCAGTTCCAGGTCGTCCAGCGTATGGAAACCCATCACCGGACGCGGCGGATACCCTAAACCGTCGATAATCTTCGTGTGGAAACCATTGGTATAATATATCACAGGTCGCACTCCGTACTGCTGTTCCAAACAATCGGCATACAGTTCTGCTTGGTGTTTACCTTTTTTCTCGTCCACGCTGGTGCGTTTGGCTTCCACCACTGCCAATGGTTTGCCGTCTTTACCGTAGAGCACATAGTCGCAATAGCCTTTGCCCTCTTTGTTGGGCATCCCCTGCACTTCAATCTCAATTCCGGCTTTAGCCGCAAAAGGCACATTCTCTTGGGTAAGAATATCCCACCCCGCCTCGCGCAGTAACAGATCAATGAACATTTTGCGCGTTTCCGTTTCCGACATATTGTTCGGAATATCCTTAACCGGCTCCTTGTCTGACAGAGTCTCCTTGTCGCTTGCCGTAACAATGGGATCATCGGGCTTCACCTCTACTTGTTCAGGAATCACAGTAGAGGTTGTTGCCGTTTTGGGAATCAATGTTTTGTCGAAAGGCTTAACCTCTTGAACAATTCTCAATTTCAAAAGAATAGCCCCGACTACATTGTAGATATTCAGCAGGGCGAAGAAGGATTCCTTGCGCGATACGGTAGTGTGCGCCCCATGGTTGCCCACCTTGCGCACATAGTGAACCGCCATCATCACACGGTCATCGTTGATGAACTCGCGAAACGGCTTGTTCTCCACCAGCTCAAACAACGAAGTTCTTTCCTTGATTTCGATATCCTTCATAAAATACAAGACCCGAACGATGTACTCCAACGCCTTGCGGGCATTGATAGCACTGAAATCAGGGTTGCACCACTGATGCTCTTCCGCCGCCGAACAAAAGCGATGGAGGTCGTTCAGACCGAGATCCTTTATGTAGTCGAAATTGCGCATATTCTCTTACTTGAAATGGGCTTTCACAAAGTCATACCAACTGCCGAAAGTCGCAATATGGCCGGTCTCCTCATAGCGTTTAATCAGTTGTTGCAGATAAGTTTGTTGCTGCACAGCGTGTGTATTTCTTTTCGAGTAGGACATATTCCGTTCATCAAGCATCTGTTGCAGATACCGCAAATGAAATCTTGCTGCAGTGGCGAATCTGTTGGGATTCATGTTTCCCATCTCCTCGGGATTATTCTGTCCCACATTGTAATACTTGATGAAATCCAAATATTCAGAATCTTGGGGGTTATCCTTGAAAACACTCTGATTGCCTAAGAACCAAGTCTCCATGCAAATCTTTTGCTCAAAAACCAACAACTCTGCATTTTGTAGAGAAACTCCTTCCGCTTTTAATCGGGATTCAATTTGTTGCATGATATAGTCCCGATTTTCCTCTTCGGTGTCAAGGCATACCAATAGATAATCGTAATGAGGGCCTTCCTTGCTGTTGATTTCATTGATGTCCAAAACAGCATTCGTCACATGGGTATAAATGGAAGGAATACCTCCACCACAGAAGATGTAGTAGTTGTTTTCGTTTATATCATCAAAATTCTCTATGCGCGTGTAAGCGGGTGCCAACAGGGACAGCCACGCAGGGTACACGGACATTTCCGTTTTTTCGCCTTCAACAATAATATAAAAGTTCATGGTTTATGGGGTTAGTTAGATGAGATTAGCGATTTTGACCTGTCCTATATTCGGGGGTTTGTAATAATTGCATAAAAGCATCATGTTTCGAGTGTTCACCAATGCGCAGTTGTTCGGCAGTGTGCACATGCACATCGCATCCGTCGCGAGTGAGAATCTTCCAATCCTTCACGGGGATGGCGTTGATAATGTAGGGATGGTGACTGGTCATCACCACTTGAATATCGGCCTCCGGTTCCATAATAAGATCGGCCAACTCGTTGATACAGTTCACGCCCAGTCCGTTCTCGAATTCGTCAATCATGATTACATCGCCGTCGTTGGCCAACACTAACGTGATGATTTGCGACAGGGTGCGCATCATACCGGAGGAAATGGCATTTTGGGGTATCCATGCATCTACGTTTTTTTCTCTAATAATTAGAACAGGGGATAGTGAATCATTAAAAGATTTAACCGATATGAAATCAATTTTCTCAACAGTTGGGAAAATGTTTTGAAATTTACCACAAATGATGTCAAACTCATCCAGTTTGTTCTCCCGAAGCAAGAATAGCTTTTCTAATGGGGCTACGTAATATAACTCCTTGATTTGTTTAATACTAAATGTAGTTTGTTTATCCTTATCCACTATTGGTGAGAAACTTATGGATTCATTGGTCATATTCCAATAATCACATTGCAGAAAACCGTTATATATAGGTTTTATGGATGGTTCTTCTTTTAACAACTCCACAGCACTTTTGGCGTTGTCTAATTTCACTATCTCTTTACCCTGATACTTGAAAGAATCTTTCGAACGTAAGACGATGACATCCTCGTTATCAGAAATTTGCTCCCAATCAAGAGCACATCTGTTTTCTTTAAGTTCAAAAGGATTTAATTCCTCTCTTGCCTCAAATTCACCTTCCCAAACGTAATCCCGACCATTTTGCTCGAACTCAACTTTCCATTTGATTCCATTTTGAGAAAATCCTTTGGCAATAAGACAGAGCACATTAATAAGGTTCAGAATTCGGGTCTTGCCCACGCCCGATGCACCTACCAGCAGTGTGAGCATAGGGTTGAATTGAATGTTTTCCACATTCCAACCGGAGATTTTGTCCTTTGCGCTTATAGATTTGAATTTCATATTGTTCAGAATTTCAAAATGCAAAAATACACAATAATTTGATTATATCTCCCTCGTTTTCCTTTTATTTCCCTCTAGAACATAGAATTGATATGCCATAATCATCAATCAGCGGCTAATCTGTATTCAAAATAGGATGGGTCAATAGCAAAAGCTGTTTTAAGATCTTTGAACATCTGTTGATTCATTGAAGGCAGGAAAGAAACATAGTTGTTTACCGCTGCTTGAATAGCACTGATGCTATCTTTGTTTTTAACCCAGTTTTGGGGTATAAACGCTTTTTCTTTGAGCTTTGCAGTTTCTTCACCTTGTGCATAAGCGTTGTTCATGCAATTTGATACAATACTGATAATCGTGTCAACCATATTGTGATTTTGTGCTGCTATAAGGCATTGATAGGGTGAAGGCACGGTGTCTCTGGCATTTAATTTAGCAACAATGGATGAAATCGTAAACAAGAAATGATATGGCGCATAGGCTTTCATTGTCAGGATGGTCTGATGGATGCTTAATGGATTGTCCTCTGTCCAAATGCTCATTATCTTATTGTACCAATAATTCAGCGCGTAAATATCCTCGGGTTTATATTCTTTCTTGAACAGCGTATCAAAATACTTGTCAAAGATTTTAGTTTCACCGTATGAAAGGTTGGGACGCTGTGAATACCATGCAATAAGGAACTTGCCCAAGTACGACAATTCAACAAAATAATCCTTGTTCTTGTCTGCTGGTAGTTGGTCTCCACGTTTTGCGGCAAAAAAGCCATTAGGATATTTCTGCTCGTATGCTTTTTTTAGCCTCATCACACGCTTGTCATTGCTCCGTAAATCCCTTGTCTTTACAGCACTTTGCGTGTTGGTATTGATGCTGATATTGTCTGCTCTGTCTTTTTGTGGAATTTCGTAGAACCTGAAAAGGACATAGGCATCATCTCGTTTTTTGACCACTTCGCTACACGACAGGATCGTATTCAACGATTGACAACCATTTACTACACTCACTCCATGAACAATCAGCTTTCCATCTTCTAATTCCATTTTGTTGCAGATGGCCGTAATTCCGTTGTGGAAGAAAAAGAAATCTCCGCATTTGTCACCTGTGATGGTCTTGCGAATTTTTTTGTTTACGGCATTACTAATTCCAAGGCTTTGGCGGACATTCTTTTGAAACAGCGTTCCATTGCTGATACCAGGGAATTTAATGCACTCTTTCAACGGCATAGCTGTCAAACAAACGTTAGTTGTTCCAATGTTGGTGAACAGATATTTTCCATCTTCAAGGTTTATGGTGTGGTTAAGGCTCGGATTGTCCTTTTCCATCGTCTGTGTGTATTTGTCTCCAAGACCGTTCTTGTCAACAACAACCAATTCAGCATCAAAAGAAGATACATCCTCGGCCGATAATGTGGCTTGGAAAGCCACTATATCCCTTTGTGCATCTTCTGTGAACTCAGATGTCGTAATCAACTCAAAACAGACATTATAATCATCCTCGTTGATGGCTTTGGAAATCTCATTGAGTTTAATTTTAAGCCTGTCGTTAGCACCATCTTGAAGTGATGCCAAGTCTCTCAATTGTGTCCATGACGAAATAACTTCCCTGACAGGCTCGGCATTTATGCTTCCGCCAAGGTAATACTTGCCTTGAACTATGAACACTTTTTGTTCGTCATCATCAATATACACGGCATCAATCTGTTTGTCATTCGCCCCATCTGTGATAGAATCTCTTGCTTGCAATGTGTCAAGCAGATGAATGTTTCTCATGTACCAAGCCACAAAACGTTGCCCATCATTAGGATAGTTTTGTTGATAATAGTCTTGCTTGATTTCGTCTTGAATTTTTTCTATGATATCCATAATCGGTATTTTTTATCCAAAGTACTTATCCATTGTATAATCAAACAACTTCTGCGTTTCCACCAGTGATTGGTTGATGATTGCTTTTTGGCGTTCAATTGCTTCTGTTTTTTCAATATAAGACTTCTGAATTTCTAATGGTGGTAGAATCTGATTGAAAGATTTCATTATAGCAGTATTCAGGTTAGGTTGAGTGCCATCAGGAGCAATGCTTCTGAAATACTGAGTGCAAAAATTCAAAGATTTTAAGAAAAACACTTTTTCGATCTCATTTGAAATATTATCGAATGCCAACCAACCATCATGAATACATCCGTTAAAGGTAATAATCCGAGCAAAGCCTAATGAAACACCGCAATTTGCAAAGATCAAACTTCCAGAATGAATGTATCTGGTTTTTTTGAGTCCTTCCTCTATAATGTGTTCTTTTGTCTGATGTAAATAAATATCATCGCCTTTTGTCGCATCTCCAATTTTAATCCAAGGGATTGTCCCTCCTAAAAACTTCTCTATGGGACGAGGGGAGCCACCCCTATACACATCGCACAAATTTCCTATTTTTTTCACTTTCCAACCCTTCTCATTCTCCACCGGATCACCAAACATGTCATAGAAAACGGCTTGGGCAAGGGTGTCCAATTCCTTCAGTTGGGCTTGCTGTTTGTCGATGATGGATTGGAGAAGGTCGAGTTCGGAAATGATGCGGTGCTGCTCAGCAATTGGGGGATATGCAAATATATTTTCGGCTATGGTCTTTTTGTTGAGCGTTTGTCCCATTACAGCCTTATTCGTACCTGTCCATTTACATCCTTTTAAGTAATAATAGATATAATCTGACAATATAGCGTTTTTCTCTTTAGGTACAAAAGACATTATGGCTTCATTGGTATATAAAACGCATTTTGTAATTGCAGTTCTACCAATAGATAGCTTGAAACTCATTATTGCAGTGCCTTGGGAAACCTTGTTGATGCCGCTTTCTAATACTGCAATGTCGGTAATATGCTCTTTGGATTCTTCAACATATTTGCCCTTCAGGTCAGCAATGGAAACCCAAATATTGTCACCTCCCCAATAGGCTGGATTATTCCTGGTTGGCGTTTTACCCATTTGCAGATTAAACACATCGCCAAATTTCTTATATGTCCAGTTTTCTTTCATTGCTACATGTATTTTTCCCTAAACTCCTTTATCGCAGCGTTAATTTCCTCTTGTAACGCCTCAATTCTGCCCAGCACTACCTCAGGCTTCTCGTACTCCACTTTTACCTTCTCCACCTCCTTGTATTTGTTGATACTGAGGTCATAGTCATTGTTTCTGATTTCATCCACAGGCACAAGGAAACTCTGCTCTTTTCGGGTGCGGCTTTCCTCAGCAGCAAGGTTCTTGAAACGGGCAATTACATCGGGGATGTCGTTGTCGGCAATGGGATTGCGCTTGTCATCCAACGAAAAGCCGTCGGCCTTCATGTCGTAAAACCACACTTTGTCGGTGCCGCCTTTGTCGGTTTTCGTGAAAATAAGAATGGCGGTGGAGACACCCGCATACGGTTTGAAGACGCCCGAAGGCATGGAGATAACCGCCTGCAGACATTGCTTGTCTATCAACTCCTTGCGGATGGATTTGTGTCCCGTACTGTTGCCAAACAACACTCCGTCGGGCACAATGGAGGCACAACGACCACCCAACTCCAGCATACGCACAAAGAGACTCAGGAAAAGCAGTTCCGTCTTCTTGGTGCGCGTCACGGCCAGCAACGAAGAGTTCACCACATCGTGGTCGAGACTGCCCGAGAAAGGCGGATTAGCCAGACAAAGGGTGTAGGCACTTTCAGCTGTGTTCTGGTTCGAGAGGCTGTCTTGGGCAATCACATTCGGATTATCCACCCCGTTGAGCATGAGGTTCATCGAGCCAATACGCAGCATCTTGGGGTCGGTGTCGAATCCGCTGAACATTTGGGTGCGGAAATGCGTCTGGTGCTGCTTCTTCAACAGTTCCTGGGAATGATGCGCACGAATGTATTTGGCACTTTCCACCAAGAAGCCCGCCGTTCCCATAGCGGGATCGCAGATGCGGTCGTCCATCTTGGGCTGCATTAGCTCCACCATCATGCGGATGATGTGGCGCGGGGTGCGGAACTGCCCGTTGGTGCCAGATTCTGCCATTTTTCCTAACACATATTCATATACATCACCCATGGTGTCTCGATCGTTCATATCCAGCTCTTGAATACCCTCCACCACCTTCACCAACGTGCGCGGCTGCTGGATGAGAAACACCGCGTCGTTCATAAACCGGCTGTATGCTGAGGTCTTCTCATCATTGATGTTCTTGATGAAGATGAACACATCATTCCGCACCGTGTCAAACATCTGTTCAGGCGGGAACTGTCTGAAAACACTCCACCGCAGATTTTTATACGGCACATCCTTCTTTGAGTCGGGATTACGCCATTTACCCTTCTTGAACACAGCCTTGGGATCTTCAAAATCAGTCATACCCATTGCCTGCGCGGTAGCCTCTTGGTTCAGTTGGGCATCATCCAGCATCTTCATAAAGAAGAGGTATGTCATCTGCTCCAGCACATCAATAGAGTTGGTGATTCCGCCTGTCCAGAAGCTCTTCCAGATGGCATCGATTTGAGATTTGGTTTTTCCGGTTATCATATTTTAATCTAATTCTAATATTGTTGGCTTTTCGGTTGCAAAAATACAACTTTCGTGTTCAGTCATATTGAACCTATTCTGAATAATTTTCTATGGCCCCGTTGAGGCGTTGCTGTATCCGTTCTTTAAGTTCTACTGGTTCAAGCACCTTCATGTTCTCGCCAAAGGAAAGAATGAGCTGTTCCAGCTCGTAATTCAGATACACGTTAATGGTGACAATCCTGCCGCCATCTTCCGCTTTACGGTCTTTCTGGCTGCCGTTAAGCGGTTTTGTTTTGACGTATGGCCAAGAGACAGGGGATACCCATAGCTTGACAAGTTGTGGTTCGGTTCTGGTATCTTTGGATACGCCAATCATATCTTCAAAATACTCGCTAAAGTCTTCCTTTGTTGGCACGAAAGCAATGTTTTTTGCATCTTTAATTGCTGAAATCCTATCTAATGCAAAGTTTGCCAAATAATTTTTATCTGAATCCCAAGCAATGAGAAACCATCGTTTGTTGTACTGCTTCAGATAATAGGGATGAACAATAATCTTACTCTTCTCCTCTTGCTTAAAACTTTTATAAGTAAGCTGCAACGGACGTTTGTCAATGATGGCGTTGAAAAGCGGTGTGAAATGTTCAATCCCCACCAAATCAAGGTTCTCGTCAAATCCCACGATCTCATCAGCGGAACCCACATCAATTTTCAACGATGCTCCCAGTCGTTCCGTAACTTCTGCAAGCCAGTCGAACTGAGGCATACCTTTGAAACGTTTCAATACACCCAACATTTGGGTGAGCTGTGCAACCTCTTCTGATTTTAAAGGCGGTGAAAAGATAGAGAAGTTCGGATCTGCGTAATGATAGTAGATATTCTTACCTTCTCGTATCTCTTCAATAGTAGCGTCCGGGTATGTTTTTTCGATTTGATCCTTGTCGTTGCGAATGGAATTGAGAGATGATATAGGGTTAAATCCCCTGTCTTCCAGTTCTTTGTTGCACAAATCAAACATTTCCGCAGTCGTATATTTGCGGTTTTTGTCGCTGAGACACCGGTCTAACACCTTGATTCTGATGTCGGCACTTTTTGATTTTGGCATATAACGCTATCTTTTTGGCAAAATAAATTGCAAAAATAGCATTTTTTAGGTTTTTTTTGGTGTGTTTTTTTCATCCTAAAACACACACACGAAAAAGTGATGGTAGAAACACAAAACTCTACCGCGTTTCTTCACCGAGTTAAGTGTTCTATCATCAATTGTTTCCAACATAATTTTCAGTGCTTTTTGTCGGTTTTATCTCAAATAATTCCGACAGCAAAACACACCAAACTCGTTTAATTGACCATTTATTCGCCATCCCTTTCACTTTTTGAAAACGCACCAAGACGAAAAGACAACTGCGTCGGTACGAATTGAAAAAGTTGTATTTTTGCTCTTGAAAACCGTTTGTTATGTCAATGTAGGGAAAGAGTGGTGATCTGCTGACGGGCGAAAAGACAACGGCATAAAATACCCGTGCATTTTTCGCCCTAAAAAAATGCTCCGAAACAAGAAAAGGACATTGTTATGCTAACCAATACACCTTGTGTTCATTTAATTAAAAACTCATATTTTGCTGGTATTCATTCATTTGCAATACAATTCAATGAATACAAACAGCTGCAAAATACAACTGCAATGAATAATCTGAATCCCTCTCTCTCCGCACCTTGTAGAGACGCAAAATTTTGCGTCTCTACTTTTTCCAAATCCTTTCTAGCCCTAATAATAGGTGATCTTTCGCTCATAAATAGTGTATTGCACTCTTTTGTGCTTCAGATCATCCGCATTCTCGTAGGTCTCCACGGCGCGAATCCAGTTGCCGTACTCGTCGTATTCGTAGCTGCGTGTCCGCCGCGATTCGAGCTTTAATCCGAGATAACGATCCGATTCGCCTTTC
>Ga0265299_10001273_pt1 | contig 29415 bp, 23 predicted proteins | sample AusTroGonzalo_MG_4_FD_193485 | JGI IMG/M metagenome (GOLD analysis project Ga0265299, IMG submission 193485) | Bovine rumen microbial communities from tropical cattle in Woodstock, Queensland, Australia - Gonzalo_02 | ecosystem: Host-associated > Mammals > Digestive system > Stomach > Rumen ... | reverse complement strand
AATTTGTGGATGTTTTTTTTTTATGGTATGTGAAAAATGTTTGTACATACAACAAGATAAAAAGATGTTTAATTTTTGTTGACATGTGCAGTCTTGAAGCGCAAAAAAAAGAGCGCGGTATGAATCGCTCACCCCGCGCTCCTTTCAACGGATGTTGGTGTTCATCAGAGTAATAACACTTAATATAGTTGAGATTACCACAGATGCCAACACACACGTTGTCTGTAAATCTAATAACATAATCTTTACCTTAAATCTATTAACTACTAACCTAATGAATAACGTACGTAATCGTCACGACTACGCTGCAAAGGTAATATTTCTTGATAAACCAAGTGGTGCAATCTTTACACTCTTTGTCAAAACTGTTTGTTTTCTTGATTTAAATCAATTGTGTCAAGATGTCAGATTTGTGAAAGACTATGCTTTATTGCTTTTCTTTATAGATTACCTTGTTGGCTCCGCTGGTGATCTTTAGAGCCTCAGGATGTTCTTTGATAAACGAGTCGATATGACGCACACGCTTTTCTTCCAGGACCTCGTCCATGGCAATCAAGATGCCTGTCTCTTCAACATCGCCAAAGCCATAATTGATGGCTGTGCCGAAGAGTTTCATTGTCGGAGAGAGGCTCATGTAGGCATTCACCAGCGGGGGGATGTTGTAACCTAAAGCGCGAATCTTCTGGTTCAATATGCGGTAGTCTTCCTTGAAGTTGTTTTCTGTGAAGATGGCTGCCAGTTCTTTTTCATCGGTCTCAATCTTGAGTGGATGCATGGGGAGTACCAGCTCGTCTTTGTCCGAGAAGTGTTTCTTCAAGAAGTAGAGAATCATGTCTCGGCCTTCGCGTATGTAGCTTGGATACATGGTCATCTTGCCAAAGAAGTACTTGACGTTGGGCATGATAACTGTTAGTGCACCCAGTCCGTCCCATAGGTTATCAAGAGCAAAGAGACTTTTTGCTCCCATCTTGGAACTCTGATAGGGGAGGCTTACGAACGAGCGCCCTAGCTCTATCGTGTAGGGCATGTAGTCCTTGATGAACTTATCTGAGAAATGGAACATGTGACTAGTGGCCAAGATGGGTTGCCCGTTTTGATCCATTTCCCACTTTGTGCCTTCTAGGTAGCGATAACCACCAATAATCTCCTCGGCTTCGGGATTCCAGACGATGAGTTGCTTGTAGCAATTTTCGCATGTGTCGAACTCGTCGATATCCACTTCTTTGCCTGTGCCACCACCGGCTTCGCGGAAGGCCATCTCGCGTAGGCGTCCTATCTCACGCATCACATTGGGTGCGTTGTGTGCTGTGACGATATAGATCTTGTTGTTGCTCTTGTTGGTCATGCGCAACTGAAGGTCGGGCGTCAGTTCCTTTTTAAGGAGTTCTACGGGGATTGGATCGATGATTGGTTGTTCCATTGCTTTTTGTATGTTCTGTTTGTTACTTTTTTGTCTTGTGTTATGAGAGCTTGTAGACTTCGTCTTTTACAAAATTGGCCCATTCCATCGGTGTTTTCTCTTTAGTAAAGGTCTGCCAGGGAATAGGCTTGCCGATGGTGATGGTGAAGGTGTTGCCTGTGTTCTTGAACATCTCGTCTGACAAGAAAAGCATGGCGATATTAATCTTCTTGACGTATCGATCGCTGATGTTCGATAAGCGATAGAAAAAGTTGCTGTTGCGTCCCTCGAAGTAGATGGGCACCACATCACGTTGTGTCTCAACACTCTTGGTGATAAAGGTCTTCTTCCATTCCAGATCGCGGATGACGCCATTCTTGCGGCGTGAACAAAGGCCTGCAGGGAACATTAGAATATGGGTGTCTCCTTGGAATCCAGCTTCTACCATCGCGGGGAAGTCGCGTCCATTCTTGCCGGTTTTGTTGATGGGGATGCAAAGTGGGGCAAGTCCTGGTAGGTTCATGAGAAGATCGTTGACCAAGTATCGGAATTGGTCGTCATAGTGCTCGCCTATGACGGAGCCAATGGCGATGCCATCGATGCCTCCTAGTGGGTGGTTACTCACAAATGTGTAGCGATGTGGATCTTCCTTGGAAGGCAGATTCTCTAGGCCTTTCACTTCTATCTTTACTTGTAGAAAGTCTAAGGTGGCCTTCAGCCAGGGCGTGCCAGTTAGGTTGCGAGACTGCCACAGGTGGGTGTTGACTTGGTCTTCGTGGACAATATGCTTGAGCCACCAAACCAAAGGTCGAGGAACCCAACGGCTCTTTTTCCCAAGTTTGGTTTTTAGAATCTTGTCTATATCGATAACCTTCTCCATCATTGCTTGTTTAGCATGTTATCACATTTTTTGTGAATCGACGTGCAAAATTACAGAAAAACTTTCTTTTTCTATTCTTTTTTCAGATTTTAATGCACATTTTTACACATATTTAGTTCTTTGCTTGACAGTTTGAGTATAAAAATGCATAAAAACTAATTGCGCAAATCGCAAGAAATGTGTAATGAGATAGTCTGAAAATGTACGGAAAACGAAAAATATTCATTTTTGATAAAAAAAAGTGGGGAATTGTGGAGGAATGTGGTGGAAATTGCTTAACTTTGCACCGTTGACACATTATAATATGTTCGTATGCGATTTTTAGGTAATATAGAAGCCAAGACAGATGCTAAAGGACGCGTCTTTCTGCCCGCAGCTTTTCGAAAAGTACTGCAGGTGGCAGGCGAGGAAGTCCTGGTGATGCGCAAGGATGTGCATCAGCGTTGTCTTGTGCTGTATCCTGAGAGTACCTGGAATCGCCGAATGGATGCCCTCCTTGAGAAAGTGAGTGAGTGGGATGATGTTGGTCAGCAGGTGCTCCGTCAGTATGTGTCAGAGGCCGAGGTGCTCTCGCTTGACGGTAACGGACGCTTTTTGATTCCCAAGCGTTACCTGCAGATGGCTGATATTGTTCAAGGTGTGAGATTCATAGGCATCAATGATGCTATTGAAATATGGGCTGTGGAAAAAACACAGCAACCATTCTTGTCGCAAGAGGAATTTGCGGAGAAGCTTAAGTCTATTATGACTGTAACCCAATAACGAATGATTAAGACAGCTGAGACATATCACGTTTCCGTTCTTCTGAAGGAAAGCGTTGACGGGCTGGCTATCCAGCCCGGTGGCATTTATGTGGACGTTACCTTCGGCGGTGGTGGTCACTCACGCGAAATACTCAGTCGCTTGGGTGAAAATGGCCGGTTGTTTGGCTTTGATCAGGATGCTGACGCAGAGTCGAATATTATGAATGATAATCGCTTCACTTTCGTGAGAAGTAACTTTCGCTATCTGAAGAACTGGATGCGTTTTCATGAGGTAGAGCAGATTGATGGATTACTGGCTGACCTCGGCGTGTCTTCGCATCATTTTGATGATGAGACGCGTGGGTTTTCCTTCCGCTTTGATGCACCACTCGATATGAGAATGAACAAACGTGCTGGGGTGACAGCAGCAGATGTGCTGAATAACTACACGGAGGAACAACTGGCAGATATCTTCTATCTCTATGGTGAGTTGAAGAATGCCAGGAAATTGGCTTCGGTCTTGGTGAAGGCACGACAAGAGAGTCCTATTGAGACAACGGGCCAGCTTCTGCAGTTGACAGAGCGAATCTTTGCTCGTGAACGCGAGAAGAAGGAAGTAACGAAACTGTTTCAGGCCTTGCGTATTGAGGTGAATCATGAGATGGATGCCTTGCGCGAGATGCTGAATGGCGCCTGTCAGATGCTCAAACCTGGAGGCCGTTTAAGCGTGATCACTTATCACTCGCTGGAAGATCGAATCGTGAAAAACGTGATGCGTGCAGGTAATGCTGAGGGAAAGGTGGAACAGGACTTCTTTGGAAGAACAAAGTCACCCTTACACCTTATTAATAATAGAGTGATTGTTCCCACGGATGAAGAGTTGGCACGCAATCCCAGAAGTAGGAGTGCCAAGTTGAGAATTGCAGAGAAGAATAACTAAGATGAAAGACGAGAATAATGAGCCACAGATGACCATCGAAATGGATGGTGAACTGATTGATGAACAAGTGCAAAGCAGATCGGAGGAAGAGCTTCCTGCGGCCTTAAAACGCATGAGGGAATCAGCCAGTGAGGATGATGAGGCCCCTGTGGGATCGCTCACCTTAAAGCAGATTGTGGGTGGCGATTATCTGTTCTCGTTGGTTCGCCACCATATCTGGCTCATTATGCTTATCGTGCTTATCACCACCGTTTATGTGGGTGTGCGTTATCAGTGCGAGCAGGATGTGTTGGAGATCGACCAGTTGGAGAAAGACCTGGTCAATGCCAAATATAAGGCGATGTCTAGCTCAAGCAGTCTGACGGAATTGTGCCGCCAGAGCAATGTGCTCAAGGTGTTGCATGAGAATGCCGATACGCTGCTTCAGTTTAGTGATCAGCCACCGTATATTGTAGATGTCCCTGAGGAGTAAGAAAGAAAAAGTCGACGATGAGTAAGTTTAACAGCGATAAAGTTCTGCCCCGCTATTTGTTCTTAGCTGTGGTGCTGACCATCATAGGACTGGCCGTGGTGACCAAGGCCAGTCTCACCATGACTATTAAAAAGAGTTATTGGGAGACTGTGGCCAGTAAGATGAGAAGCGATAGCGATAGTGTGCGTCCTAATCGCGGTAACATATTGAGTAGTGACGGACAGTTGCTGGCAAGCAGTATTCCTGAATATAAGATTTTCATGGACTATCAGGCCGGCAGCAAGGAGGACACTGCTTGGACACATAAGCGTGACAGCATTTGGTATGCTGACTTGGATAGTCTGTGTAGAGGGTTGAGTCAGATTTTCCCTGATTGGACGCCAGAGCAGTTCAGAAACAGACTCGAGGAAGGAAAGAGCAAGGTGATGAGAAACGGAACTGTTGGTGCTCGTCACTGGGCAATATGGCCTAAGCGTATCAGTTACAATACTTATTGTGAGGTGCAGGAACTGCCCTTCTTTAATATGCCTGCCAATAAGGGCGGCTTCCATGCCGAGAAGTTTGAGGCTCGCCGCCGTCCGTTTGGTTCGTTAGCAGAACGTACCATTGGTGACATTCGTAGTTTCGAAGGAGGAAAGGATACGGCTCGTTTTGGTATAGAGCTATCTTATGATTCTATCTTGCGTGGTAAATTTGGCATCGAGCACAAGGAGAAAGTGCTTAATAAGAAGGTTTCGTTTACCGTAAAGCCCCCTGTGGATGGTGCTGATGTGGTGACCACTATTGATGTGGGCATGCAGGACTTGGCTGAACAGGCTGTTGTTGAAGGCCTGAAGAAATGGAATGCCTCAATGGGTGTAGCCATCTTGATGGAAGTTAAGACAGGTGATGTGAAGGCCATTGTCAACATGCGTCGTGGTGCTGATGGTGAATACCATGAACAGTTCAATGATGCCATTAGTTATCGTTGTGAGCCAGGCTCCGTATTTAAGGTGGCTTCGTTCCTCGTGGCTCTTGATGATGGTGTGGTCGACACTAGTTATGTCATCAATACAGGATGTGGCGTGATGAAGATGCATGGTGCCAACATGAAAGACCACAACTGGCATCATGGTGGCTATGGCCCCATCAATGTAGCTCGAGCCTTGGAGGTGAGTAGTAACATCGGCGTTAGCTATGTAATTGATAAGTACTATGGACATAATCCAAGAAAATATGTAGAAGGTCTGTATCGAGTAGGTATCGGCCAGGACTTGAAACTCCCCATTGTGGGTTATCTCCCACCCAATATCCGTATGCCGGATACCAAGACCAGCAACAGGTCGCTCTATTGGAGTAAGACCACGCTTCCTTGGATGTCGATAGGTTATGAGACTCAGATTGCACCAATCAATACCGTGACATTCTATAATGCCATTGCAAATAATGGTCGCATGATGCGTCCGCGATTTGTAAAGCGCTTTGTGAAAGATGGTCAGGTGGTCTATGAGACACAGCCCGAGGTAATTAAGGAACAGATTGCTAAGCCACAGACCATTAAGACCATGCAGACAGTGCTGCGCCATGTGGTTAGTCAGGGCTTAGGTAAGAAAGCAGGTTCGCACTCTTTCCAAGTGTCTGGTAAGACAGGTACTGCCCAGGTGGCCAAGGCTGGTGGTTATAAGTCAGGTACTGTGGAATACTGGTTGTCGTTCTGTGGCTATTTCCCTTCCGATGATCCTAGATATACCTGTATTGTTTGTATCAAGAAAATGGGATTGCCAGCTTCTGGCGGCTTGATGTCGGGTGGTATTTTCCATAATATCTCTGAGGGCGTGATGGCCAAGAAATTGAAACTCCGTGTGGAGGATGCTCGTGACTCCCTGTCAGTGTTGATACCCGACGTGAAGGCTGGCGACAATGCTGCTGCAACCTATGTGCTGGGCAAGTTGGGTATTAATTCTAGCAAGGTAGCGATGGAAGAGCGAAAGATTACAGCCCACAAGATGCCCGATGTGAAAGGAATGGGTGCTCGAGATGCTGTCTATCGATTGGAGCGCATGGGCGTGAAGGTGAGATTACATGGAACAGGTCTTGTGAAACGCCAGGATATTGCTCCTGGAACCATCCTAAAGTCTGGCGTGCTCTGCACATTGGATTTGAATTAATAATATAAAGAATAGATATAATAGATATGAAACTGGAAGAACTTCTGAAGAAGATTTCTGTAAAGACCATTGAGGGCTCTGCCGATATTGATATTGTTGGTGTTGATCTTGACTCACGTAAGGTTGCCCCCCATCATCTGTTTGTAGCTATCAAGGGTACTCAGACAGATGGACATCAATATATTTCAAAGGCAATTGAACTGGGTGCTGCTGCCATCCTCTGCGAGGATATGCCTGACGAACGCCAGGCAGGTGTGTGTTATGTGCAGGTAGACTCTACTGAGTCGGCCATCGGTCCTGTGGCTACCACCTTCTATGGTGATCCTACTTCCAAGTTGATTTTGGTGGGTGTGACAGGTACTAATGGTAAGACTACCATTGCCACCTTATTATATAATATGTTCCGCCGTCTGGGATTCAAGTGCGGCCTGCTCTCTACGGTATGCAACTATATTGAGGATGAGGCGGTGCCTGCTAGTCATACGACACCCGATCCCATTGAGTTGAATTGCCTGCTCAGTCGAATGGTAGATGCTGGTTGCCAATATGCATTTATGGAGTGCTCCAGCCATGCTATTGCCCAGCAACGTATTGGAGGCTTGAAGTTTGCAGGTGGCGTCTTTACAAACCTGACGCGTGACCATCTGGATTATCATAAGACCGTGGAGAATTATCGTAATGCCAAGAAGGCTTTCTTCGATATGCTACCCAAAGGTGCTTTTGCTGTGACCAATGCTGATGATAAAAATGGCATGTTTATGGTACAGAACACCAAGGCCACGGTGAAGACCTATAGCATCCGCTCGATGGCAGACTTCAAAGCCCGCATTGTGGAGTGTCACTTCGAAGGAATGTATCTGGAAGTAGATGGCCACGAGGTTGGCGTGCAATTCATTGGCAAGTTCAATGTCAGCAACCTGCTAGCTGTCTATGGCGCTGCTGTGATGTTGGGTCAGAAACCAGAAGACATTCTCTTGGTGCTCAGTACGCTGAAGAGTGTGGCAGGTCGCTTGGAGCCTATCCATTCGCCCGAGGGCTATACGGCAGTTGTTGACTATGCCCACACCCCCGATGCCTTGGAAAATGTGTTGAATGCCATTCATGAAGTGCTGGATGGTAAGGAAGGTCAGATAATCACTGTCTGTGGAGCTGGTGGCAATCGCGACAAGGGTAAGCGTCCTCTTATGGCTCAGGAGGCTGTGAAACAGAGCGATCGTGTGATTATCACCAGTGATAACCCCCGTTTTGAAGAACCACAAGATATTATCAACGACATGCTGGCAGGCTTGGATCAGAAGCAGATGAAGAAAGTTGTCAGCATTGTCGATCGCAAAGAAGCCATCCGTACAGCCTGCATGATGGCTCAGAAAGGCGATGTCATCCTGATTGCAGGTAAGGGCCATGAAGACTATCAAGAAATCAAGGGTGTGAAACACCATTTCGACGACCGTGAGGTGGTTCGTGAGATATTTAACCTTTAATATGTTGACCTATGCTGTACTATCTGTTCCGATTCCTCGAGCAATATAACATTCCGGGTTCGCACCTGTGGAGTTATATCTCGTTCCGTGCTTTGCTAGCGTTGATTCTGTCGCTGGTCATCTCAGCATGGTTTGGAGAGTTTTTCATTAAGTGGATGAAACGTCGTAAGATCTTTGAGACAGAGCGCGACCCTGCCATTGATCCCTTTGGCGTAGAGAAGAAAGGTGTGCCTACAATGGGTGGTATCATTATCATTGTCAGCATTCTGCTGCCTGTTTTGCTGCTTGGTCGTATCCGCAATACCTATCTCATCCTGATGGTTATTACCACCATTTGGCTTGGCTTTCTGGGCTTCATGGACGACTATATCAAGATCTTCCGTCGCAACAAGGACGGTTTGAAAGGAAAGTATAAGATAGTAGGTCAGGTGTCTATTGGTTTCATTGTGGGTCTGGTTCTCTATCTGAGTCCTGATGTGGTGATGCGCGAGAATATCAGTGTGACACAGCAGAATGGTGCAAAGACTGAACTCGTGAAGCATGAGGCGGAGGCACATAAATCGCTGAAGACAACCCTTCCTTTCACGAAGCATCACAATCTGAGCTATTCTGACCTGATGTCGTTTGTTGGTAAACACAAGGTGGCAGCAGGCTGGATTCTCTTTGTCATTATGACCATCTTTGTGGTGACCGCCGTATCGAATGGTGCCAACCTGAATGATGGTATGGACGGTATGTGTGCAGGCAACTCGGCCATTATTGGTGTGGCGTTGGGCATCTTTGCCTATGTGTCATCACACATTGGCTATGCCTCCTATTTCGATATCATGTACATCCCACACTCTGAGGAGTTGGTGGTGTTCCTCAGCGCCTTTGTTGGTGCCATGATTGGTTTCCTTTGGTACAACGCCTTCCCCGCTCAGATTTTCATGGGCGATACAGGTTCACTGACCATTGGTGGCGTTATTGGTGTATGCGCTGTGATTATCCATAAGGAGTTGCTGTTGCCCATTCTGTGTGGCATCTTCTTTGTTGAGAGTCTGAGTGTCATCATCCAGACTCAATGGTTCAAGTTCATGAAGCGTAAGGGACAGCGAGTTCGTGTGTTCCGTGCAACGCCTATTCACGATAACTTCAGAAAACTAGACTCACAGCTCGACAAGACGTCGCGCTATATTCTGACGAGCTGGCCACATCGTCCTTTCCATGAGGCGAAGATTACCATTCGTTTTTGGATTGTGACCATTATCCTGGCCGCTCTAACCATCATTACATTGAAAATCAGATAAGAAAAAATGAAGAGAATTGTTATTTTAGGAGCAGGAGAGAGTGGTGCCGGAGCAGCTGTTCTGGCCAAGAAAGAGGGTTTCGATGTGTTTGTTTCTGACATGTCGAAGATAGCCCCACGCTACAAGCAAATGCTTGACGACCGTCACATTGAGTGGGAAGAAGGTCAGCACACAGAGTCGCTGATTCTTAATGCCGACGAGATTATCAAGTCGCCAGGTATTCCTGAGACAGCTCCTATGGTGGTCAAAGCCAAGGAAAAGGGCATTAATATCATCAGTGAGATTGAGTTTGCTGGCCGCTATACGAAGTCGAAGATGATTTGTATCACTGGTTCAAACGGAAAGACCACCACCACCTCTTTGATTTATCATATCTTCAAGAAGGCAGGCTATGATGCAGGCTTGGCAGGCAATATTGGAAACTCATTGGCCCTTCAGGTGGCCGAGGATCCACACGAATACTATATCATCGAGCTGTCATCATTCCAGCTTGACAATATGTACGACTTCCATGCCAATATCGCTATTCTGCTGAATATCACCCCCGACCATCTGGATCGCTATGGCTTCGAGATGCAGAACTATGTAGACGCGAAGATGCGTATTATCCGCAACCAGACGGCACAGGATGCCTTCATCTATTGGAACGATGACCCCATCATTCAGCGTGAGTTGAAGAAGTACGATATTCAGGCTATTCAGTATCCGTTCTCAGAGCTTCGCGAGAAAGGCTCTATTGGTTACATCTCAGAAGGCGAGTACACCATTGAGGAGCCCGAGCCATTCAATATGGAGCAGGAACAGCTCAGTCTGACTGGCCGCCACAATATCTATAACTCACTGGCAGCAGGTCTGGCTGGTGATATCGCAGGTATCAAGAAAGATGTGATTCGTCAGAGTCTGAGTGACTTCCCTGGCGTGGAACATCGTCTTGAGAAGGTGGCCACGGTGCGTGGCGTGCACTATGTCAACGACTCGAAGGCCACCAATGTGGACGCTTGCTGGTATGCTCTCGACTCGATGAAGACCAAGGTTGTTCTCATCGTTGGAGGTAAGGACAAGGGTAATGACTACGAACCCATCAAACCTCTGATTCGTGAGAAGTGCTCAGCTCTGGTTTATCTGGGAGCCGACAATCAGAAGTTGCACGACAACTTCGATGCCTTAGGTCTGCCCGTTCGCGACACCCACTCTATGAAGGAGTGCGTAGCCGCCTGCTATGAGCTGGCTCAGCCTGGTGAGACCGTGCTGTTGTCACCCTGCTGTGCGTCTTTCGACCTCTTCAAGAATATGGAGGACCGCGGCGAGCAGTTCAAGCAACTGGTGAGGAGTCTTTAAAAAAGAATCTATAGAGAAACTAGATATTCTAGAAATACTAGATGTCCTGGATACTCTAGATAATCTAGATTGACTAGAAAACTAGGAGAAAGAAAAAAGGATGGAAAAGAAAATTGGCAATCTTTTCAAGGGAGATAAAGGTATCTGGACCGTGTTCCTGTTCCTGTGCCTTATCAGCGTCGTCGAGGTCTTTTCGGCTTCGAGTACGCTGACGTATAAGACGCACAACTACCTGAGTCCGCTCATCTACCACTGCGGCATGATTATCGTGGGTGTGGTCGTGGCTATCGTCACCCTCAATATCCCCTGTCGCTATTTCAAGCTGATGACTCCGCTCCTTTTGCTCATCACCTATGCCACCTTGCTGTGGGTACTCATCTGGGGTGAGAGCATTAATGGTGCAAACCGTGTCATCCAGTTGCCAGGTTTCACATTCCAGCCTTCAGAGATTGCCAAAGGAACCATGGTGCTCACTGCAGCTCAGATATTAAGTGCCATGCAGCGCGACGACGATAGTGGCGCCGACCCCATGGCCATGAAATATGTATTGCTCCTGGTGGTGCCAGCCACGATGCTTATTGGTTTGGAGAACCTGTCCACCGCCATCCTCCTGTTTGGTGTCATCTTTGTTATGATGTTCCTGGCTCGTGTGCCTCTCAAACAGATGGGTAAGCTCACTGGTGTGCTGGTTTTGCTGGCAGGCATGTTCTTGGGACTCGTTTTCTGGATGGCCAATCTCGACAAGGAAGGTCAGGAACTGGAGCAGGCCCAGATGAATGGCCAGACTGAGCAGGTGGTGAAGGTCGACAAGAAAGATAAGTCGGCTTGGGAGAAGCTCACTCACCGTTTCTGGACCTGGAAGAACCGTATCGCAGGCAAGGACGACAAAGATGTGCCGGCCGAAGAGTATAAAGTGACTGATAAGAACTTCCAGGTGACGCATGCCAATCTGGCTATTGCTACCTCAGGCATCATTGGCAAGGGTCCAGGCAACTCTGTGGAGCGCGACTATCTGCCTCAGGCTTTCTCCGATTTCATCTATGCTATTATCATTGAGGAGATGGGACTTATAGGCGCCATTGCCGTGGTCTTCCTCTATGTCATTTTGTTATTCCGAACGGCGCGAATAGCTAGTAAGTGTGAAAACAACTTCCCCGCCTTCTTGGTCATGGGACTCACATTGCTGCTGGTATTCCAAGCCATTATTAATATGTGTGTGGCTGTTGACTTTGGTATTGTCACAGGTCAGCCACTGCCTCTGGTGTCTAAAGGTGGTACGTCCACCATCGTAAACTGTGCCTATATCGGCATGATACTGAGTGTGAGTCGTAGTGCCAAGCGCAAGGAGAAGAACGTTAAAACAGTTGAAGCATGAAAGAGTTAAGAGTCGTTATCAGTGGAGGCGGAACGGGAGGCCATATCTTCCCCGCCGTATCAATAGCCAATGCCATTCGTGAGTTGCGCCCCGATGCAAAGATCCTCTTTGTAGGAGCTGAGGGTCGTATGGAGATGCAGCGTGTGCCCCAGGCCGGTTATGAGATCAAAGGTCTGCCTATCCGTGGTTTCTTCCGCCCTCTATGGAAGCTTGCCAATATTGGCGTGGCCATTGACTACCTGAAGAGCAAGCACATGGCCAAGAAAATCCTGCGAGACTTCAAGCCACAGGTAGCTGTGGGCGTTGGTGGCTATGCCAGTAGTGCTGCTCTAGGCGCAGCCAATAGCCTTGGCATCCCCACACTGATACAAGAACAGAATAGCTATGCTGGCCTGGCCAACAAGAACCTGGCAGCCCATGCCAGTAAGATATGTGTGGCCTATGAAGGCATGGAGCGTTTCTTTCCTGCCGACAAGATCATGATGACGGGCAACCCCGTTCGTCAGCAATTGCTCGATGCCAAGATAACACGTGAAGAGGCCTTGAAGAGTTTTGACCTTGATCCAAATAAGAAGACCGTCCTTTTGGTAGGTGGTAGTCTGGGAGCACGCACCATCAATGAGAGTGTGCTTTATCATCTGGAACAGATTAGCGAATCAGGTATTCAGTTCATCTGGCAGACAGGCAAGTACTACAGTGAGCAGATTGCTAAGGTCCTGAAGGAGAAAGGTCAGCCAGAGAACCTGCGCGTGATGGACTTCATCAGCGATATGGCGGCTGCCTATCGTGCTGCCGACCTCGTTATCAGTCGTGCAGGAGCCAGCAGCATCTCAGAGTTCTGCCTCATCGGTAAGGCCGTGATACTGGTACCCAGTCCCAATGTGGCTGAGGACCACCAAACCAAGAACGCCCTGGCGCTGGTCAACAAGGATGCAGCCCTCTATGTGAAGGATGTCGATGCCAAGGCCGAGCTTATTCCTTTGGCCATCAAGACCGTGGGCTATGAGGGACGTTTGCAGTCGCTCAGAGAGAACGTGCTGAAGTTGGGCTTGCCCGACTCCGCCAAGATTATTGCTCAGGAAGTGTTGAAATTAGCAAATGCAGAATAATCATTAAACAATGGAAGCAAAAGATATAAAAGCCGTATATTTTGTAGGTGCCGGTGGTATCGGCATGAGTGCTTTGGTGCGCTACTTCATTCATCGTGGCTTGGTGGTGGCCGGCTACGACAAGACCCCCTCAGAACTGACTCATCGCCTCGAGGAAGAAGGAGCTCAGATTCATTATGAGGAGAATGTGGACGCCATCCCCCAGGCTTGCAAAGACCCCAAGCATTGCTTGGTGGTCTATACCCCAGCCATCCCTGCCGAACATCAGGAACTGCAGTATTTCCGTCAGAACGGATTTGAGATTCAGAAGCGCGCCCAGGTGTTGGGCACCCTGACCCGCCAGATGAAAGGACTCTGTGTGGCAGGCACCCATGGCAAGACCACCACATCGAGCATGTGTGCCCATATCATGCACCAGAGTCATCTCGACTGTAATGCCTTTCTTGGTGGCATCACCAAGAACTATGGCACCAACTATATCGTATCCGATTCCGACTTCGTTGTCATCGAGGCCGACGAATTTGACCGCTCCTTCCATTGGCTCTCGCCTTGGATGAGTGTCATCACCTCTACTGACCCTGACCATCTGGATATCTATGGAACCAAAGAAGCCTATCTGGAGAGTTTCCGTCACTATACAGAACTCATCCAGCCTGGTGGCGCCCTGATTATCCATCGCGACCTGGAGATGAAAGACCATCTGCAGGATGGTGTGCGCCGCTATGACTATGCACTCAGCGAGGGCGACTTCCATGCCGAGAACATCCAGATCGAGAATGGCGAAATCACCTTCGACTTCATCTCGCCCATTGAGAATGTGCCTGGTGTGCAATTGGGGCAGCCCGTTCCCATCAACATCGAGAACGGCATCGCTGCCATGGCCATGGCCCAACTCAATGGTTGTACTGCTGATGAGCTTCGTAATGGCCTGAAGACCTATGGCGGCGTGGACCGTCGTTTCGACTTCAAGATCAAGACCTCAGAGTTGGTGTTCCTCAGCGACTATGCCCACCATCCCAAGGAAATCTATCAGAGTGCACGCAGCATTCGCGAACTCTATAAGAATCGTCATATCACCGCTATCTTCCAACCCCACCTCTACACCCGTACACGCGACTTCTATCAGGACTTCGCCGATGCGCTGAGTCAGTTGGACGAGGTGATACTGACCGAGATCTATCCTGCACGTGAGTTGCCTATCGAGGGCGTCACGTCAGAACTCATCTATGACCGTCTGGCTCCTGGCGTCGAGAAGCAATTGGTGAAGAAGGCCGATGTCTTGTCGCTCATTGAGAGTCGTTCGTTCGATGTACTCATTGTGCTTGGTGCAGGCGACCTGGACAATCAGGTGCCTGAGATGGCCAGGATTCTCAGTAGCAAGATTGGGAAAAAGTAAGAAATAAACTGTAAGGATGAACTGGAAAAGAGTTGCATTGGTATTCTTCGCCGTCGTTGTCGCAGCCTATATGGTGATGGCTATGACCGCCTTTAATGCGCCCGATGAGGAGGCCATCTGTAAGGGCGTGTCCATCACGATGCAGAATGGTTATGAGAAAGGCTTTCTGACAGCAGACGATGTGAAGAGAATGCTCACCCTGGATCATATCAATCCAGAGGGACAGTCTATGCCGCATGTCAATGTGCGAGTCATCGAAGAGACCCTTCGTGGCAAGGAACTCATTGACAGCGTGGAATGCTATAAAGGCCAGGATGGCTATGTGTGCATAGATATCTACCAGCGCATCCCAGTGGTCAGGGTGATGAACAATGTCGGCGAGAACTACTACGTGGACAACCACGGCAAGCCGATGCCTGGCACTGACTATCCTTGCAACCTTATCGTGGCCACAGGCCAAATCACCAAGGCCTATGCCGAGAAGTGGCTGGTGCCTATGGTCAATCAGGTGCTTCAAGACCCCTTCTGGCAGAATCAGATTGTGCAGTTGAACATCCTTGGTGATGGCTCTGTGGAGTTGGTGCCCCGTGTGGGTGAGCACATCGCTTACCTAGGTCAGCCTGTGAATATCGACAAGAAGTTGGACCGCCTGCGCAAGTTCTATCGCTACGGACTCTGTCAGGCCGGATGGAACAAATACTCGCGTGTCAGCGTGGAGTTTGACAACCAAATAGTGTGCAAAAGAAAGTAAATAACAGAAAATAGAGTATGGCAGAATTTAAGGATTTTATTGTGGCAATCGAGCTCGGTTCATCAAAGGTGACGGGTATTGCCGGACAGAAGAAACCCGATGGCAGCATCTCCGTGCTGTCGCTGGTTCGCGAAGACTCATCTTCGTTCATCCGCAAGGGTGTTGTTTACAACATCGACAAGACGGCCCAGTGCCTCACGTCGATTATCAAGAAGATGGAGACACAGTTGCACACACGCATCACCCAGGTCTTTGTGGGTGTGGGTGGACAGTCTATCCGTAGTGTGAAGAACACCATTGCCAAGGACCTTCCTGCCGATACCATTATCACGCAGGAGATGGTGGTAGAGTTGATGGATGCCAACTGGGGCTTGGACTATCCTGACCAGAAGATTCTCGACGTGGCTGAGCAGGAGTATCGTGTGGACACACAGTTGCAGATGGATCCTGTAGGCATCCGTGCCAATCGCTTGGAGGGTAATTTCCTCAATATCCTAGAGCGTACCGCTTTCTTCCAGAACCTGAACAAGTGTTTCGAGACTGCCAATATCAAGGTGGCCGACATGTATCTGGCACCCTTGGCGCTGGCCAATGCCGTACTGACAGAGGTTGAGAAGCGCTCTGGTTGCGCCTTGGTCGACATTGGTGCCGACACCACCACAGTCTCTGTGTTCTGGAAAAACGTGTTGCGCCATCTGGCTGTCATTCCTCTGGGTTCAAACAATGTGACCAAGGACATCGCCTCACTCCAGATGGAGGATAGCGATGCCGAGAAGATGAAGCTGAAGTATGCTTCGGCTTATACAGACAACAATGACATTGATCCTGACCTGAAGTACTCTATCGACTTGGAACGCCAAGTGGAAAGCCGCCGTTTCATCGAGATTGTCGAGGCCCGTGTGGAGGAGATTATCGAGAACGTGCGCTATCAGATTCCTGCCGAATACTACGACAAGCTGCTGGGTGGCATCATCCTCACGGGTGGTGGTTCAAACATGGAGAACATCGAGCAGGCCTTTGCCAAGTATACTCATATCGACAAGGTGCGCACGGCTAAGTTCGTGACCACCACCATCAACTCAAGCATCGACCAGATCAATGCCAAGAACGGCATGTTCAACACCGTGCTGGGTCTGCTCATCAAGGGTGACATCAACTGTGCTGGCAGCTTCATCGACCCCAATGGCAATCTCTTTGCCGAACAGGAGCAACAGCAGCCCGTTCAGGAGCGCCGTCCCCGCCAGATTGGCGACCTGGAGACAGGCACCATCCGCACGGCTCGTGAGGAGGAACTCGCTGCCGAGGAGGCTCGCCGCAAGAAGGAAGAGGAAGACCGCATCCGTCGCGAGGAAGAAGAGCGCGAGGCCGAGGAGAAGCGCCGCCTCAAGAAGGAGAACAGCATTTGGAACAAGTTCAAGAAGAAGCTAACCAAGTTTGGCGAAGATATCGTCAGCGAAGAATAACCTTTAAAACGAAAGAAAGATGGAAGAGTTCAATAAGACAAACGAGATACTCGACTTCGGAGTGCCCGAGGAGAAGCACAGCATCATCAAGGTCATCGGCGTTGGTGGCGGTGGTGGCAATGCTGTCAATCACATGTATAAGGAAGGTATTCACGACGTGACCTTCGTGGTTTGTAACACGGATAACCAGGCCCTCAACGATTCGCCTGTGCCTGTCAAACTCCAGCTGGGTCACGAGGGACTCGGCGCTGGCAACCGTCCTGAAAAGGCACGCGCTGCTGCCGAGGAGAGTCTGCAGGACATTCACAATATGCTGAACGACGGCACCCGCATGGCTTTCATCACCGCTGGTATGGGTGGTGGCACAGGTACTGGTGCTGCCCCTGTCATCGCTCGCGTCTCAAAGGAGATGGACATCCTCACCGTAGGTATTGTCACCATCCCCTTCCGTTTCGAGGGCAACAAGAAGATTGACCAGGCCCTGGATGGTGTGGAGGAGATGCAGAAGCATGTTGACGCCCTCTTGGTGATCAACAACGAGCGCCTGCGCGAGATCTATCCCGACCTGTCGTTCCTCGATGCCTTCGGCAAGGCCGACGATACCCTGAGCGTTGCTGCCAAGTCTATCGCCGAGATTATCACCCTGCATGGCACGATGAACCTCGACTTTAACGATGTGAAGACGGTGCTCCAGGATGGTGGCGTGGCCATCATGTCAACAGGCTATGGCGAGGGCGAGGACCGTGTGAAGAAGGCCATCGAAGATGCCCTCAACTCACCCCTGCTCAACGACAACGACATCTTCAACTCGAAGAAGATTCTGCTCAATATCTCATTCTCGCATCAGAAGGACTCGAAGGACAACTTCATGATGGAGGAGATGAACTATGTGCATGAGTTCATGGACCGCTTTGGCAATGACTTCGTGTTCAAATGGGGTGTGGCCGTCGACCCAGAGTTGGGCAAACGTGTCAAGGTGACCATCCTCGCCACAGGCTTTGGCATCCAGAGCATCGATGGCATGGAGGAGCGCCTCATGAAGCAGCAGACCCGCGAGGACGCCAACCGTCTGGCCGAGGAGGCCGAGCAGGCTGCTAAGCGCGAGGAGCGTCGTGGTCACTTCTATGGCGACAATGCTGCTGCCAAGCGCTATAAGCGTCGTCCTAACATCTATATCTTCGGTCCTGAGGACCTGGACAACGACGATGTTATCTCGGCTGTAGAGCAGACACCCACCTACAAGCGCACCCGCGAGATCCTTGCTAGCATCGGCAGTCAGGACGTGGTCAACGAGCCTCAGCACACTGAGACGCCAGAGCCCCAGCAGGGTGTCATCAGCTTCGTATAAGAACAATACCTGGTACACATTACATAAGCAAACGGATGCATCATTTCACATGGTGCACCCGTTTTTTTACCCTCACCAGACCCTCATCTCGCTTGACTCTAACGTTTAGTACGTTATCCGAAAAAGTCCGTCGTGTGCGGACTTATAGTCCGACGCCAGCGGACTCTCAGTCCGTAGCGTACGGACGGGCATTTCCTATTAATAGAATTATCTCCAGATAACAACTAAATAGTTTTTGATGATGCCCTTTTCTACTGACTATTATTATTCAGAATGCCTAACTTTTGGGGTGTACTTCAGTTGGGGCGCGTGGAGGGCTTGGTGAGGGTGAGTGTAGTCTTAGGGGTACTCTACACTGTCCTTAAAGCCTCAGTGTATGGGCGTTTCGGAAGATTTGAGTGTAGAGTGGAGGGTGAAACGCGAAATTATTTTTTATCCATGTGGCGACCTGAAGAAAAAACGGATATATTGATACTACGTATGGGAAAAAGTTGTATCTTTGCAGCGTAAACTAAAAACTGAATGATATGCGGGTACGTTGTTTCTTAACCATGTTGTTTGTATTGATGGTGCAGAATGCTGTTTCTGCGCAAACGCCAGATATCAATGACACCCTATATGCGGATGTTACACCCCAGAATCCCATGGACATGACCTCGAAGATAGTTAATCCGCGTTTCGACAACAATGATGTGAAAACAGGATGGGGCGGATCAGGATTTCCCAATGGGTATTCCCAGGAAAACGCGGAACAATGGAATAGTACTTACAATGTCTGTCAGAAAATTGTAGAACTTCCAAAAGGAGTGTATGCAGTTGGCGTGAAGGCCTTCTATCGTGCTGGCGCATTGCTCCCAGCCTATCAGCACTATAAGAATCTGGATTTAGATGCGCTCAGTGCCCAACTCTATGCCAATGGATGTGTAGAGACGGCAGTGAAGTTGCAGCCTATCTTTGCCCCAGAGCGGACGGAGAGGCTGGGAGAGAGCGGAGAGGATGAAGTGATCGACGAGGAGACTGGTAAGCATATCTGGGTGCCCAATACGGTGACAATGGCAGAGCGATATATGCACGAACTGCAGCTCTACGATAACTGTGTGTTGGCGATGGTCAACGACAACCTGACTATTGGTGTGAGAAATGACAATAATCGCGGTGATGACTGGAGCGTGTTCGATGACTTTTCGCTGACCTACTATGGTTATGGCCCTGATGCCTGTCAGTTGTTCTTGAATGATGCACGCAAGTCATACGACAAATTCATGATAGTCGATGGAACGCTCTATACCGAGGCCTATCTTGATGATGCCAAGCAATACAGGGAAGTACAAAATGTAGACGATGCGTTGTCAGCATTGGATGATATTAAGAATGCATACGTTAAACTGCAAGAGAACATCGACCTGTGGAAGAAATGGCAGACGGTGATGGCCAGGGGCAGAAGTGTTGCTGTCCTTCCGCGTTTTGCGGATAAGGAGCAGGCCCAGCAGTTGGCATACCATTGCGGTGCTGAGGCTACAGAGATGGCGTCTGCCCGCAACATGACCAATGAGCAACTGGAGGCAGACATCAATGAGACGGAAGCCCAGATGAGTTCTCTTTATGATATCGAAGGCTCGTATGACCGAATGCTGAAAGAAGGCAAGCAATGGGAGTATGAGCATCACCTCTGGAATGAAGGGCATACGGTGTCGAAAGTCATCTATACACTGACTGGTGATACCATCATTCATGAGAAATCGTATTATAAACTGTACAAACAGGAGGCAGATGGAAAGCCTGAATACAAGGCAGCCTTGCGTGAGGAGGGCGGCACGGTGTATGGCTATTGGCTAAAGCCTGATGTAGAGCAACGCGTCATTGATTTTGATCCCTATTATTTCTCAGAAGAGACGATGGATATTTACTCGCACGTCGATTATGTCAACGAAGAGATAGATTCGATGAACGTCAACGGCAGGGTGTTTGTTCGCCATAAATACTGGTTGAATGGCGTAGGTCCAATTAGGGCTGTCGAGGGTGTTGGTTTTGAGGATAATGGTATCCTTGGCATGAATTATGGACATTTCATGAGTGATTATGTCAGAATGGTTGCTTGTTATGAGGATGGCGAATGCATCTTTGAAGCATCCGATTTCAATAAGTCTGGCATTGATACGGAAGTCAAAGTGGTGGAGAAGAGACGTTATGCAGGAGTAGATGCCATTTTTGATCTTCAAGGCCGTCGCATCTTGGGATTGCCCAAACATGGCGTTTATATCCAGGACGGCAAGAAGGTGATGAAATAGGCCTCTTAAAGAATCAATCCTGCTGTGAGCATCAGGCAGTCTTTTTCTATGCTTTCGTAATAGGGAGCTCTGAGCATGTCTGTTGTGCCCTTACAATAGCGGAGCTCAAACTGCATGATGTCGAGATTGTAGGCAATGGAGACGGGAATGCTGCATGCCACATCCCTAAATGCATCATTGTTGTTGCTTGTCAGAAAGTCAACTTGTCCGCCTATTCTCATCGACAGGCGATCGTTGTGCAGGGGATGGATGCATAGCAGCATGGGGACGTTTATCGAGTGGATCTTTTCGCCCTTGATGGGTTGAGTCAGATAGTTGACACCAGTCTCCCATCCGAAGAGTTTATGAATACGATACTCTACCTCAATACCTATGCCAAGATTCAATTCAAATGATTTGTAATTTGCTCCGAAATTGAAATCATCATGATGCGTGTTGAATGCATCTGACAGAGTGTGTGGGTCTGTCGCCAGAAAAACGGTGGGACGAAACTGAAACGTTTTCACTTTTTCTGTACGCTCGTCTGTCTGAGCAAAAGTGGCCAGCGTGCTAAGGAGCAATAGGGCCATGCAAACAATCTTTTTATTCATTGATTTTTTTAATTAGTTAAGTTTTACACTGCAAAGGTAAATATTTCTAACGAATCCAACAAATTTTTTTCCTAGTTTCTTGCATTTTATTTTGTCATGATAAAGAAAATGTGGCAAAAAGACGGAATTGTCGAAAAAAATGTGTAATTTTGCAAACTGAATCTCAAACTAACCAAACGATTGCTTCATTGATTTGAAAACAAAAAATACATAACTAAACACATGACTCGAAAACTAATTATTTCGATTTTATTGCTAGGCCTGAACACATTGGTCGCAATGGCTCAGGAACCGCGTGAACGTACCATCAGCGGTAATGTAGAGGACGCAGAACTGAAAGAACCTATGGTACAGGCCACTGTGCAGTTGTTCTGGGCCAAAGATAGCTCGTTTGTAGGCGGTACTGTGACCGACCTGCGAGGCAACTTTGCCCTGGAGGCACCCTCCAACGGCATCTTCCGCCTGAGAATATCATCCATTGGTTTCCAGCCCATCCAGCGCGAGGTGAGTATTCGTCGCAACCAGAGCGTGGACTTGGGCCATCTCATCATGTCGTCGGACGCCGTGCTGCTGAAGGAAGCTGTGGTGACAGGTCGCGCGGCACAGGTGATGGTGAAGAAAGACACGCTGATCTATAACCCCGATGCCTATCGCACACCAGAGGGCTCGCCCATCGAAGAACTCATCAAGCGCATCCCTGGCGCCGAGGTCGATGAAGACGGCAATATCACCATCAATGGCAAACAGGTGAAGAAGATTCTGCTCGATGGTAAGGAGTTTATGCTGGGCGACGTGGAGACGGCGCTGAAGAACCTGCCTGTGAGCATTATCCAAAACATGAAGTTCTATGACCAGCAGAGCGACCAGGCCCGCATCACGGGTATCGAGGACGGCGAGAAGGAGACGGTCATCGACTTCACCATCAAGAAAGGTATGAACCGTGGCTATATGACTAACCTCGACTTGGCTGGTGGCACTGAGCATCGCTATGCCTCGCGCGGCATGGGGTCGAGCTTTACGGACAAAACCCGCTTCGTGCTGATGGGCAACTTCAACAATAAGGAGGAAAATGCCGGTTGGTGGAACCGCCGAGGACTGAATGCCACGAAGATGCTGGGCACGAACTTCAACTATGACGATGGCGAGAAGCTGAAGATGGACGCCAGCGTGCGCTGGAATCATCGCGATGGCGACAACCAGAGCGAGAACGCCAGCGAGAACTTCTATTCGCAAACCAACCGCACCTTCTCGAACAGTATGTCGAGGAGTCTTTCGCGCAGCAATAACTGGAATGGCAACATCCGCGTGGAGTGGAAACCCGACACGCTGACCAACATCCTGATGCGCGCCAATGGCAGCAAAGGTTCAAACGACGGTCTGTCGTCATCGGCCAATGCTACCTTCGACGTCGATCCCTATCTCTATGCTGCCAATCCCTTGGATGCCAACTCGCAGGCTTCGGCATTGAAGCCCTACTTGGTGAATAGCAGCAATGGCGCCAGCCTCTCGTATGGCGAGAACAAAAACGCTTGGGCCATGTTGCAACTCTATCGCAGACTGAATCCGCGTGGGCGCAATATCACCCTGCGTGTGGAGGGTTCGATAGGCGACAGCGACAACCGCAATGTGTCGAACAACGAGGTGATGCTGCATCGTGTGGACTCATCTTACTATACGGCCCGCTACAACACCACGCCCAGCGACAACAAGGGTTATGTGCTCAGCGCCCTCTATAGCGAGCCCCTCTGGAAGGGCGCCCACCTGCAGTTCAACTATGAGTTGCGCTACAACCAGAACAAGAGCGACCGACAGACCTATGACTTCAGTCATTTGGCAGTCAACCCCTTCACTGGCGTCAAGCCCGAGTATCGTGAGTGGGATCCCTGGATTGGCGACTTCGACCAAGTGGCAATGGACACTTTGCTCGACAAGAACCTCAGTCGCTATTCTGAGTATAAGAACTATACGCACAACATCCGTCTCACCCTGCGCCATTGGCAGGAGGAGTATGACTATAACGTGGGTATCTTGGTGCAACCCCAGCGTTCTCACTTCATTCAGGACTATCGCGGACGCTATGTCGACACGGTGCGTACGGTGACCAACCTCACGCCTACCATTGACTTCCACTATAAGTTCAGCGACCAGCAGAACATCTATATCCACTATCGTGGCGACACCCGTCAGCCCGATATCACCCAACTGCTGGAGATTCGCGATGACTCGAATCCGCTTTATATCACCTCGGGTAATAGTGGCTTGCAGCCTCAGTTCACCAATTCGCTGAACGTCTATTACAACAACTACATCCAGCGATACAAGCGTTCCATCGTACTCTATGGTAACTATCGTCATATCCGCAATTCCATCTCGAACATGGTGACCTATAACCCAGAGACGGGTGGCAGCGAGTCGCGCCCAGAGAATATCAATGGCAACTGGAATGCCGACGGTGGCTTCAACTTCAGTACCGCCATCGACTCGGCCGCCCATTGGAACGTTGGCTCGGACACCCGTCTGCGCTACAACAACTACGTGAGTTATGTGTCGCAGGCTATGTCGGGTTCTGTGAAGAATACCACCAAAACCACCAACCTGACGCAGCGCCTGAATGCCAGTTTCCGCAACGACTGGCTGGAGGTGACACTCGATGGAAACGTGAATTATCAGCACTCGCGCAATGAGTTGCAACCCAATGCTGACCTCGACACGTGGCGCTTTAGCTATGGTGGACAGATGATGGTGCGCCTACCCATCGGTCTGGAAATCTCTACCAATATCCACGAGAACAGTCGCCGAGGATACAACGACCCGTCGTCGAACACCAACGAGCTCATCTGGAATGGTCAGATATCAAAGACCTTCCTGAAGACGAAGACCCTCGTGGTGGCTCTCAACTTCTACGACCTCCTAGGACAACAATCAAACTACGACCGCTGGGTCAACGCCACGGGTCGCAGCGACACCCGATATAACAGTATCAACTCGTATGCCATGCTGCATGTGCGCTATCGTCTGAACATGTTTGGTGGCAAGGTCGATACGGAGGGCCGCTACGACAAGAAATGGGGCAACAACGACCGAAGGGGCCGATAAAAACAAGAGAAAGGTATAAAGGACAATGAGAAAGGAAGGTATCAGAATCGTGGCCTATGTGCTGGTATGCATCATACTGGCTTTAGTGGGATGTGCAGAGAATAAAGGTGAGGAGGGAGTGACCGACAAGGTCGCTGCGGCTCGTGCGTACCATAAGCAGGGACTGTCATACGACAGTCAATGGCAGATGCGCTTGGCTGAGATGTATTACAAGAAAGCCTACACGATGCTCTGCGATAATCCTGCGCAAGACTGGAAATGCTATGCCGATGCTGGCTATCGCTATGCCTATCTGATGATGCAGCGAGGTGCTGAGAAGGATGGGTTGGCTATTGTGTCCGACATCCTGAAGAGTGGTGAGGGCGAGACTGACTTTCCTGCTGGTCTTAAAATGTCTTTGGTCAACCTGATGGGCGACTGTCAGTTGCGATTGAACCAAGTGGAGGAGGCCAAGAAAACCTTTGTGACGGCCTATGAGGAGAAGGTCAAGGCCGATGGCGGAAAGAATCTGGGTGATATCAATATGGTGATTGCCTGTTCGAACCTCTTTCAGGTGTTCTACGCCATCGACGACTATGACGAGGCCATGAAATGGCTGCAACGCTCAGACGAGGAGTTTCGTGCCTATGTACCCAAGGGCGACTCGCTACTTATCGAGGAGTATCGTGGACACTTGGCGCTCGATAGTGCCGTCCTCCTGCAGGCCACAGGTCATGCTGCCGAGGCCGCTGCCGTCTATGCCTCCGTCCCCAAGAGTCGCATTTTCAACCCGACGGGCTTTGCTGATGCTGCCCTCTATCTGATGGCTGCAGGGCGCTATGGCGAGTGTGCCGACATCTACGCCCGACTCGACACTACCTATATGCATACTGACAGCCTGCGTCATAGTCTTGATGTCGTCAGTACTTATATCAGTCCCCGCTATGTGGCCAATCGTAAGGCAGGACGCGATGAAGAGGCACTGAGAATCGCTGATATGATGTGCAATGCCATCGACTCGGCAGTGGTATGGGAGAGACAGAACGGTGTGGCTGAGTTGGCTGTCATCTACGAGACACACGAGAAGGAACTGGCGCTGAATGATGCTAAGGCCGAGACGCTTGTGCATCGCGTCCTCCTGGCTGCCACCGTTCTCGTCATCCTGCTCATCGCCTTCCAACTTCGTCATGCACATTATTATAATAAAGAGTTGATGGCGAAGAACAGAAAACTCTATGAGGAGATTGAACGTCATCGCATGGAACAGCAGCAGGAGATGGAGCAACTGCAGGCAGCACCCGAAGCGGAACTGAATGGCGAGCAACAACTCTATCGCCGCCTCTGTCAACTCATGGACGATCAGCATCCCTATACTGATGAGGCGCTGAACCGCGACATGCTTGCACAAATTCTGGGCACCAATGCCAAATATGTGGTGCAGGCCATCCGTGAGTGCTCGCATGGCGAGACGGTCAACGACTTTATCAATCGCTATCGCCTGGAGCATGTGGCCCGTTTGCTGAAGACTACCGACGAGCCCATCGCCATCATCGGTGAAATGGCCGGAATTCCCAGTCGTGCCACCCTGGCTCGACTCTTCCGCAATGCCTATGGCATGACACCTACGGAATATCGCAAGATTTAAGCATTTTCCTCGATGAAATGGGGGAAAATAACGTTTTCCCAGATTTGAGACATATTTTCTCGCCAGTGAGACATTTCTCTTGCTGGCGATTTGTATTTTTGCATTCGGAAAAAACGAATGATATGGAAGCATCTTTTATCATAGCTGTAGCCTTGGGAGTCGCCATTGTTGTGGTGCTCTTGGTTTTGGTGGCTGTCATCGTTTATCAGCGTTGGCGTATCAGCGATAACAATGTCCATCTGGAGAAGTTTATCAATGAGAATATGGAGATGCGCCAAAAGCTACGCAAGGCTGGAATGTATTGATTAAACTAACTGAGAAATAAACCATAAAAATTTTTGTCTATGAAGAAGTATTTGATGACGCTCGCAGCCGTCCTTTGCTGCGCTATGACTACCACGCTGTTCACGGCTTGTGGTGATGATGAAGAAAAGAAATCTAATGGCTATTCTTATTATGTTTCGTTCGACGTCCTTAATTCTATATATTATCAGTCCGAGGTAACGACGCTTCAGTCAGCCCTGAACCAGGCAGTTGGTTATGATGGCACGATCATGAAAGCGTATACCAGTTCGCAGGACGATGCCATGAAGAATGCCTGTGAGGCTGTAAGAAAGCAGTATGCCAACAGCATCAGGAGTACTTATATCCGATTCTATCTCGTTCGTATAATCGTTGATACCGATGCCAACAAGACGGAAGAAGCCATTGCTACCTATGAGTTTGGAGCTGCTGTCAATAATCCTTATGTCACATACTCATACGCATCTAATGCCGATGATGTGACGAAGGAGTTGGTTGCTCAGAAGGATTCTCTGGGCGACGAAGTCTATAAGGCTTCTCGTCGTACGGTGATAGCTCTTTCTACAGCTTTCAAGAATTTCTTCGCAAAGAATAATGGTCCTTTCCCCGCAACAGATGCTAACGACCAGGCCGTTAAGTATTACTGCGATTCTATCATGAATGCGCATGCCGACGATACGTTGGCAGTCAGCGTCACCTTCGCTGCCTATAAGAAAGCATTCCCTGATGGAGACAGAAATGAGATCTGGAGAAAGACCAAACAGTCAAATAATTAATCTTTTTACCAAAACATCTATTGACATGCGACCGATTCTGAAGATACTTGCTGTTGGCTTGCTCCTTGGCGCCTCAATGGGAGCTGGTGCGCAAGACGACAGTAAGTCTATCTTCGGAAGAATGGGAGACTCGCGCCCGATGAAATGGGTAAAAAATGTGATGCACCACCTTGATTCGACGGCAGTCAGCAAGGTGGATGCTCGTTATATAGAGGTGCCCCAGCGTCCGTGGCGTATCATCCTGCGTCCCAAGATGGGCGACATCGATGTGGTGAGTGACAATGAGAATGTGTTGAGTGCCATGGAGTCTGTCCACATGAAGCTAGACCTCGATACGCGTCCTGTTGCTTCCTTGGGTGTCTGGATAGGTTATCGTGGCTTGGGTTTCAGTTACGCCTATAAACTCCAGAAGAATGGAGGTACTAATTTCACAATAAACAGTAGTGGTGCTAGGTTTGGCCTGAACATGCGATATCACGATCTCAGTACTGACAAGGCACACTTCCTGTTGGAGGGAACTGCCGATGGAGAGTATGTGAAGGGAATGGATGATGATGTTCGCTTCACGAAGGCCATCAAGGTGAGCACCTTCTACCTGAATGGTTACTATGTGTTCAACGGACGTCGCTATTCGCAGGCCGCTGCCTACAACCAGTCAGTTGTCCAGCGTCGCTCGGCAGGTTCTTTGCTCCTTGGTGCCACGCTCTTCGCATCGATGGTCGAGATGGCGGAGAAGGAGAATGCCCTCATCCTCGAGATGGGTAAGTGTCCTGGTCGCATCTCACTGGGACAAATCAATGTGGGACTGGGCTATGGATACAACTGGGTGCCAGCTCGTGGATGGGTGGTCAACGCGATGGTCATGCCTACCTTGAGTGTCTATGACCGTATCAAGCGCACACACTTCACGTCAAACTATACTATGATGACCGATCCATCAGAACTTCCTGATGTGGGCGACTACGGCATCTGGGACCCAGAAAAGCGTCAATGGGCCAATGGCGAGAAGCAACAGCCTGTGTTGGTGGTTGGAGATGGTGACGATGAAGTTGAGGTGAAGGACTGGAAGTCCGATGTCGACCTCTGGGAGACCCATACCGACAGTCATGCTAGTGCTTTCAAACTGAATGTCGATGCGCGTATTGGTGTGGCCTATTGTTGGGACCGCTTTTTTATAAGTGCCAATGGCCAGTTCAACCATTTCAGCTACGGACAGGAAAACAACAAGGTGACGAATGTCGATTGGTATGTCAATACATCATTTGGAATCAGACTATAACATAATCATCACTATTCATTTTGTACACACTCGATGGCCGTCGCCTCTAGCAACGACTCACGGCCAAAGGCATTTATGTAAAAAGTGTGCTAAAATTTTGGTCAATTAATATTTTTTAGTATCTTTGCAAAGAAATACTAACGAAAAACAGTCATATGATGAAGAAAATCTTATTTGTTCTCTGCCTCTTAGGAGCCTCTACAATGGCTAACGCAGAAGAGTTGAAGTTGACGGTGCCTGAATTGGAACCGAAGTTGGTGTACTCGAATACGCCGAGTTATATCCCTGAGATAGAGATGAAGACTCAGCCTGTGAACACCGTTGCTACCGACTCGTGGACGTGGATGGCGACGAATCCTGGCGTGAAGCCCTACAAGGTGATGGACGACCTGACATTCGTGGGTGTGCCCCTATTTGTGGCTGGTTGGGCTATCAAGGGCGACAAGGCCATGTTCCGTGTGAATAATAAGGATAATAACAAGAAGAACACGCAGTTGCTCACCGACTTCAAGACAAGTATCGATGACTATACCCAGTTCTTTGGTCCTGCCATGGTGGTAGGCCTGAAGGTTGGCGGATACGAGGGTCGTAGCGATTGGGGACGCTTGCTGGCCAGTGCGGGCATGTCGTATGCCATCATGGCGGGCTTTGTCAATGGCATCAAGTATTCTGCTAAGGAGTTGCGTCCTGACGGCTCTACGCGCAACTCATGGCCTTCTGGTCATACGGCTACCTCTTTCGTAGGTGCTACGTTGCTCCACAAAGAGTATGGTCTCACCCGTTCGCCTTGGTTCTCTGTGGCTGGTTATGGTGTAGCCACGGCTACTGGTGTGATGCGTGTGCTGAACAACCGCCACTGGGTGAGTGATGTGATGTCGGGTGCAGGCATTGGTATCCTCTCTACTGAGTTGGGTTATGCCTTGAGCGATGTGTTGTTTAAGGGTAGGGGCCTGCTTCGAAATGATTTGGAAATCAATTCTGAGAATCCTTCTTTCTTCAGCATCTCAATGGGTGTGGGTGTAGGTAGTAAGGATGTAGCCTTTACTGGCGATAATCTTCTCAACAAGGAGATTTATGATGCTGCTGGATTGCATTTCACTGGTACGGGCGATGGCAAGATTGGCGTTGACTTCCGTGCTGCAACGGTGGTGGATGCTGAGGGTGCCTACTTCTTTAATAAGTATATAGGTGTTGGCGGTCGTTTCCGTGTGAGAGCGATGTCTGCAAAGAACTTTGGCGACCTGGCAGAGATTGACGATATTCATTCTGGAGTGATTCCTGAAGGTTGGGATGATATACAAGGGATCTATGAGGATAGGGCAAATAAG
>Ga0265299_10001272_pt1 | contig 29416 bp, 37 predicted proteins | sample AusTroGonzalo_MG_4_FD_193485 | JGI IMG/M metagenome (GOLD analysis project Ga0265299, IMG submission 193485) | Bovine rumen microbial communities from tropical cattle in Woodstock, Queensland, Australia - Gonzalo_02 | ecosystem: Host-associated > Mammals > Digestive system > Stomach > Rumen ... | reverse complement strand
GTTCAAATTCAACTCTCTTTATACGCAATGGCACTTCGCCAAAATGATGTTGATATCAAGAGAGGATATGTCATTCATTTACCTTCGGAAAAAAGCCCCGAAAAACCACAGATACTTGAAGTTGAGTTGCTTCCCGATGCAGACTGTGAGAACATTGTAAGAGCATACTTCGCAGGGGAGAGCAAACCACAAGCAACTTTACAATGCTTAAACGAACAGGCAATCGCAGAACTTGAAAACAACATCTTGGCAATGGAAAAAGCGGAAATGACAATCAAAGAATATAAAGACAAAATACTTGCGGAAATGGAAGCCCGTAATATATCCCAAATTAAAATCGGGAAAAATATCACGATTAGTTATATCGCATCCACCACAAGAGAGAGTATAGACACCGCCAAATTAAAGAAGGAAATGCCCGTAGTCGCATCCAAATATAAAAAAGTAAGTAATGTAAAAGCATCCGTAAGAATAACTACAAAGTGAGGAATATAAAATGGAACAGAAAAAATACGAAATTAAAAATAACACAGGTGCATTGTTTTTAAACGAGAGGAAAACCGAAACAAAACACCCCGATTACACAGGTAAAGCAGTAATATTCGGGAAACCGTGTTGGGTATCTGCTTGGATAAGAACATCAAAGAAGGGAACGAGGTATATATCAATCGCAGTTGTAGAACCGTTACCGAAACCACCGAAAAAAGAAGAGGCAACAAACCAAACCTTCAATCAAAAGATAGACAACTTCCAACAGGAACATAAGACAAAAGATACTAAAGAGGAGATACCGTTTTAATGGCAAAGGAATGGATAATAACCAACCCTCAAGAACTGAACCAATGTTTTCAGGAAATATATGCGGTATTAAATAAGGCACATAGAGTGAAGGTCCAAGCATCCTCTATGAGAACGAAATCTAAAAGTCAACTTGGTTACTATTGGGGAGTTATATTACCGACACTTACCGACTTTATAAACGAAACAGGTCAATGTTCAATCAAAGTTAGTAAGTCCGATGTCAATGAGATGTTAAATAAAAGATTTTTTTATGAAGAGGTTAGGGTCGGAAACGAAATGGAACGAATAACAAAAAGTAAGAGCGGGGCAACAATGGAACAAATGAAGGAATTTATAGACAATGTTATTGTCTTTTGCACCAATCTCGGTGTGTTTGTCCCCCCGCCAATGAGTGGGAGCATATATGATTAAAAGAAAAAAGAAAACTAAAAGACAAATACTGACTGAAAAGTTAGATAAATTAGTAAGTCAAATCGTAAGAAAAAGAGACGGGAAATGTCTTCTTTGCGGTAGCACAGAAAACTTACAAGTGCATCACTATATAGTCACGAAGGGTAGTTCAACCAAGTATCGTTGGGACCTACGCAATTTAATTACCCTCTGTTACCCGTGCCACATTCATAAGGTCCATTCAACCGCTTCGGTTAGGTATGTGGATGCGGTCAAACAGTCTGCTCTTATGAACGGAATTGCAACCCAAGAGGGTATTGAGGATATTAAACACGACCATAGTATTGCAAACTTCAGTATAGAAGAAATGGAAAATCTATTGGAACAGTTAGGAGCGTTATTACAATGGCAAAAAACCCGAGTATAAATTTTTATACAAGCGACTTTATTTCCCAAACAATGTTCCTATCGTTTGAGGATAAAGGGAAATTAATAATATTATTCTGCCTTCAACACCAACACGGGCATTTAAGCAAAGAACAAATGGAACAGGTTTGCGGAAACTTATCCACAGGTGTTATGGAATTCTTTAAAACGGATGCGGAAGGTAAATACTTCAACGAACAAATTGAACAAGCATCTATCAAGAGAGAACAGTTTATTAAAAGTCAACAGGATAAAGTGAACAAGAGGTGGGCAAAACAAAATACCAAAGTAGATACCGCAGTAGATACTACGGTAAATACCGCAGTAAATACCGCAGTAATACCTTTTGAAAATGAAAATGAAATAGAAAAAGAAATAGATAAAGACAATGAAGAAGTAAAAGAAAATGAGGTTGTTAGGGGCAAAGGGAAGAGATTTCAAAAACCGACCAAAGAAGAGGTTATCGCTTATGCAAAAGAGAAGGGCTTGAAAACTGATATTGTGGATAAGTGGTTCAACCACTATGAGAGTAACGGTTGGAAGGTTGGTAGGAACCCGATGCGAGATTGGAAGGCATCATACAGGAATTGGAATTTAAATAACTACGGGCAACCGAACAACAAGAGTAGCGGAAACCCGTTCAAAGACAGGTTACGGAAGTTGGAAGAGCAAGAAAAAATTATAGAGGCGGAGCAGATATGACAGAAAAAGAAACTTTAAAAATTTTATCAGTTTGTAGAGATGTAGGCGTTCAGTTTAATAATGCGGATAGTGATACTCTCGTTGAAGTTTGGATGCAATGCTTCAAGAATAATACTTACGCCGAAGTATCCAAAGCATTGTTTGAACTTATCCAAAGTAAAGACCCGTTATTTGTCAACGGTCTTATCGGTAGGATAAAAGAAAAAATCATAGAGAAGACAGTAGAGTTTTTAGACTTCTCTACCGCTTGGGAATTAATCAGGAAGGCGATGCACAGAACGCATCCCGATATACCACAGGAAACAATACAGGCGTTTAATTCTTTACCCCCTATGTTGCAACACTTGGTAGGTAGCCCGAGACATTTGGAAGATATGGAATACTGTTTGGACCGTGACGAATTAGAAACTGTTGAAAGGTCAAATATGAAAAAGATGTATACCGAGTTGGTAATTAAAACGAAGGGGCAGTTAGCATTAGGGCAAACACCGCATTGGATGCCGATAGAGTATAAGGGCAACAAGAAGTTGGAAGGGGCAGTTAAAAAACTAACAGAAGGACACACCTTTGAATAGAGAATATTGGAGAGATTATTATCGCAAGAATAGTAGGAAAATAAGAAAACAAAAAAAAGTTTGGCGAAGGAATAATACTGAACGGGTCAAAGAGATTAATAAAACTTGCAGGGAAAAACACATAGACCAATACAGAGAACGAGCGAGAGAGTGTTATAAGACTTGGATAAACTTTGAGCATAATAAGCAACACAAAAAAGAGTATCAAAGGATATGGCAGAAGTCAAAAAGAGAAATATCAAAAGAGGACCAACAAGAACTAAACGAAATAATAAGAGCGTTAGAAACAAACAGGGCGACAATCAACGGATACGGAATAGAACTAAAACAAGATAAGGGCGGTATGTGGTTTTATTATATTTTAGAAAACAAGAACTTGGTTTATATCTCGGACAAATTTCAAAAGAGAATAGAAGCAATTAAAGATTTGCAGTATGCAATTTAAGGGGGCGGTATGACAGTAATGGAATTGGTATCACAGTTACAAATATTAGGCGTAAGTCCAAACGCAAAGATAGTTATTTGCGACGACAAAGAAAAAGAATACGACTTGATTAAGATTGATACGATGTTTAAGGGCGAAGTTATTTTTGACATTAAAGATAATCAAAATACTTACAAAAATTAAGGAGACAAAATGGAAGAGTTTAAAAGTTTTTATAAGAAGGTTGACGGTAACGAAGGTAGTAAGTGTAAGTATCCTACGAGATTAGATACCTATGGATGCGGATGCAGTCACGATTGTAAATACTGTTATGCAAAAAGTTTGTTGTCGTTCCGTAAGTTATGGAACCCGACCCAACCGAGAGTTGCGAACATAAACAAGATTGAAAAAGTAATAAAGAAAATACCCGCAGGTAGTGTTGTTAGGTTAGGTGGTATGACCGATTACTTCCAACCGATAGAGGCAGAGTATAAAATAACTTACAAAACAATACAACTCTTGAATAAACAAAAAGTAAATTACTTGATAGTAACCAAAAGCGATTTGGTTGCCGAAGACAAATACATTTCCATACTTGATAAAAGTTTGGCACACATTCAAATTACAGTTACAACAACGGACGACGACAAAAGTTTGACTTATGAGAAGGCGGTAGTGCCGAGCAGAAGAATTAAAGCAATAGAAAAACTTTACGATAACGGTTTTGATGTTGCTATTAGGTTAAGTCCATATATCAAAGATTATATAGATATAAACAGAATAACAGAATTAAGATGCGACAAAATGATAGTGGAATTCTTAAGAATAAATGCGTGGATAAAACAATGGTTTGATATTAATGTCTTTGAATATACAGTAAGAAGCGGGGGCTATTATCATTTGCCATTGGAAAGGAAGAAGGAACTTGTTGAAGAACTTAAGAGAACAAGTAAAACAATAAGCGTATGCGAGGACGAAGACAACGCATACAACTATTGGAAATATAATTTAAACCCAAAAGAAGACTGTTGTAATTTAAATATACAACAATAAAAAAAAGGGGAAAGGAGAAAGGAAATGAATAGGAAAGAAATGTTTTCAAACTTTGTAGTAGGTAGCACAACGGACTATGGTAAATTTAAAATCGTAGCATCCAACAGAAGTCTCAAAAGAAGCAATGTAGCAAACTTAATGAAGTCGTTTAAAATTACAGGCGGTATGTGTAAGAGCCACCCGATAATCGTAGACAGAAGTCTCAATGTTATTGACGGGCAACACCGTCTTGAAGCGTGTAAGAAAATGGGAATACCCGTTCACTACATTATATCCGAAGATAGAATTGAAACTATCCCCGTGTTCAATGCTTATCAAGAAAAGTGGGGGCTTAAAGATTACGCCCGATACTTCTCACAGAACGGGAACAAAAACTACGAGAAAATCTTACAAGTTAAAGATAGTGTCGGTATCGGCATCAATGCAATATTAGAGAGTTTGGGTAAGCCGACAGGTAAAGCACAGAACTCTTCATTCAAAGAAGGTCGCTTCGTTTTCTACGGAAGTGTTGAGGATAGCGTTACGATAATTAAAAAGATGTTGAAGTTATGTTACTTGGTAAAGAAGCATCATAGCGTAAGCAGTAAGATAGCAAGAGCAGTAAAGTTTTTAAGTAGAATAAAAGATTTTGATTTGGACGAATTTATTGCGAAGGTAGAGAAGTATCCAAGCAAGATATATTCTTGCGGGACGAGAGAAGAATATATTGAGATGTTTATCAATATACATAATTGGCATCATAAGAAAGAAGACGGTATTTCCGCTATGGATATTATCGTAGCAAAAAAAGAAGAAGAGAAGGAGAACTAATGAAAATAGAAAATATAGAGAAAGCGGTAGAATTAATAGACAACAGAAACGAATTGTTAAAAATAAAGAACAGAATTTTAGAACAAGAAGAAATGAGTATAAACGGTTATAGAGTTTCAATCGTGTTTAGAGATAAAGCAAGAAAGGTTGCTATTGAGTTTATAGACAAGGAGATACAACAGACAGAAAATCAAATAAGGAATTTAAAATGATAGACAAAGAGAGAGCAAAGATATTAGCAAAAGCATTTGAAGATATGGCGGTGGAAGAAATAGCCACCGCCTATAAGGAGGAAAAGATGGCTGAAAAAAGATATGCAATAGTAAGGGTGGAAAATAACTGTCCTTATGATGTTGATGGAACGGAAGATTATTGTTATTTGAACAATGGCAGATATTTGAAAGATTGTGATTATTGTAAATTTTGGCAGGGACAGATAACAATGGGAGATACCAAAGAGCAGTTGATTAAGAAGGTGGCACAGGCATTAGAATTGTGTATGAAAAAAGGATATAGAACTATAACATCAGAAGAATATGCAAAGTTTATCGTTGAATTTTTGGGGGTGGAATAATGGAATATTTAATATTAGTTTTTTTTATTTCTATGGGGATAACAAGTTTACTGATTTGGATAACGGTAATACATAACAAAGTCAATGAACTAGTTGATGAAATAAACAAAATAAAAGAAGCACAGGAGCAGAAATGAAAGAGATAATAGTAATTAAAGATAAAGAAGTAAGTAAAGTTTGTGAAGACTGTGGTGAATATGGTGATGGTTGTATTATGAAAGAGAATTGTAAAAACAAGAATACTTACGGTCAAGCAGAGTGTTGTTTTAATTTCAGATTTACACCGAAATTTAAAGTAGAGCAAGTGCCAACTAATTGGGAAGAATTAAAGGAATTGTGTATTAAAGATTTTCGGTTAAATACTTCTAAAAATATAAATAATAACAGAAGATACATTGTTTGTTGTGCGATGAATTTTTATGAAAATGGTTTTATAGAAGATAGTGAAGGAATTATTATTGCACAAAGAACACCACAACAGATGTGGCAGATAATAAAGAACTTAATAGGAGAAGAATAATGGAAACGATTTTGAAAGAATTAAAAGAAGAAGCAGAGAAAATATTATTTGATAGACCTGAAGTTAGGGCGATAAAAATACCATTAAAAAATAGCATAACAGAAATTTTAGCCATAGAAATATATTGGGGTGGTAATTCGGTTTGTTGGAAAAAAATGGCTCGTGTTGGTAAGTGGGGAGAAGATAAAATAATAATAACTTTATGTGAAAAATTAGAGCCATTACAAATGCAAGTCCCTTTTGAAATTAGTAAAGAAAAAGGTTTAGAAGTTTTAAAAAATCTTTTGTATGGAGAGTAAAATGGAAATTGAAAAATTAAAAGAAGTGATAAAAAAGAAAATACCAAAATGTAAAGAAAGAGATATATATTTAGATACGCTAATAATGCAAAATATTCTTTCAAAAACAGAATTGCAAAATAGAATTGCAGTCATAAATAGATTTTTTCATAAAGATAAAATTTATTTGTGTATTAAGAATGGGAAAGGTATAAAGAATAGAAAATATAAATGTATAGATAGTAGGACTTTACAACTAATGAATGAAAACGACAGATGTTATAAACATTCCGATGTAATATTTTTAGGCATAGATGATATTAAAAGTTTTAAAGAAATCAAGAAAGATTAAGGAGCAGAACAATGGAAACAAAGGAACAGAAGATTGAAAGGTTGAAAAAGGAAATTAAAGAAAAAGAAAGATACTTAAAAGAAACACCATACTTAAATGAAACAATTAAGTTTATTGTGTCGTTTCAAAAGAACAGATTAGAACAAGAACTAAAAGAATTGGAGGAGGGAAATGAAATACAAAAGACAAGATAGGTTGGTTCAGGAAGTTCCGATTCTATCAGGAAGAATAGTGTCGGCAGAATATTTAGCCAATGTGTTTGAAGTCCGTAGGCAGAGTATATTAGAAGACTTAAAGGAATTAAGAAACAGAGGATACAATGTCGTAAAGGTAGACTTGGGATACTATACGATTAAAGAACTTACAACAAAAGAGTTGGTAGAACAAGTCAAAGCAGAAAATATGGCAAGTGATAGGAAATGTGTAAAGTGTGTGTGTTATGTTGCAGAATATAGAGACCAACACGAAGTAAGACCTGCTTGTTCGTTAAATGGAAATTATAGTTATGTATCACACAACCCTGCAAGATTATGCAGGTGGTATGAGGAGAGAAAAAATGAAATATAAATTAAGAGTAGATTTAAGTTTCCCCACATACAAAGAAACGGAAATAATACTAAAGGGAACAATATTTGAAGTCTTTATGGTTAAGGAAGTCGGAGATAAAATAATATGTTATTGTAAAACAGAGAACGAAAATTGGCAAATGTATCTTGATACTTTAAATTTCTTTGCAGAAGAATATGTTGAACCGCAGAAAAGAAAGACCTGTTCAACTTGCAAATTTAGACTACAATGTTACGAAAGAGCAAATAAAACGGGGTTATTTTTTATCGGCGATACCTGTATGAGATACGAAGAACTACAAGAACCTGATAAACCTACTCAAGAAAGTGAAAGTGCAGAGCATCTTTAATATTAGTCTGTTCCAAAGATTGTTCTTTTTAAAGTGTTTGCATTTAAGTTTGGGACACTTGTATAACGATAAATCGGAATACCATAAGGTAATTAAATCTTTGATATATCTTCTGCGACAATATCTTTGGTATGAGAAGAATAGACAAGTTCTATACTCTTTTGTATTTCTTACCGTCATAAGTTAGACACTCCTTTTTATCGCCGATGCTAATGTGTATCCAAGTGTTCTTCTCAAGTATCAGTTGTTTAAAATCTAAATTAGACCGTCTTATCTTATCAAAGGCGGTCTTTAATTTTATCTTTGAAGGAACGAAGTCTACCGCCATTAACTTGATATGGTCGGAAGTATCTACACCACCCAACTTTTTGTTTAATTTAGGACACCTAACACCTGAAGTTATATTCATTGGAACACCTAACACACTTCTAACTCGTTCGCAGAATTGTGCTAATCTTGTAAGGTCGTTAAATCTGTCTAAAGCATAATAGATGTTTTCTGCTTGTAAATCTGCATAAGAAGTATCAACTAATTCTTTAATCGTAAAATGTTCTGCAATTTTCATTGTTGCTCCAAAGGACAATTATCTTGTTTAACTATTCCTTCCTTTATCTGCCAATCTTCTAACCAAGTACGAAGAACAGGACAAGCCCAAACACCGTCATTAATTAATACTAATTGGCACTCTTTACAACTCTTTGGTATTTCTGTCATATTAGTCTTTGCTATTATCATTTATCTTCCTTTTCAATGAATTTGCATAGGTCGTAAATCGCAATATTATCTAATGCCATTAAGTAAAGGCAACAGAACGGATATCCTTTATTATCTGCTATGTAGTATTGACAATCTATACACTTAATCATTTATATCCTTTGGAGTGCCTTATAGACTATTTAAGTGTTTAAACTCGGTAAACCTTAACGGAGTGCCACCTATAAGGACTTATCTCACATTTCAATTTTCCCCTATTTTTTGAAATAAGAGTTTTTCTTATTTCAATTTTCTGCCATTTCTTGAAATAACCATTTCGTTGATATTACCGAAAAGGTGTCAAGTTTTACTTTACTACTGCCGAGTATTACTCGGTAACTCATTTGTGATTTTCACACCTTTTATAAAAACCAACTTCCTTTTTGTGTTTCGTGCAATAGCAACAATATCCGTCTTTATCTCGGTATAATATTCTTCCATACATACAATTTATGCAGTATTTCAATTCTAAAATCTCCAAGTTAGTTTTATAAATTTACCCTTAACAACTTCTTTGCTTATCGGCATATACAACTTGTCTGTTATCTCTATCTTTGGAATATAGCCCTTTTCTTTGGCTTTTACATAAATAAAGCCATATTTGGCTATTGTCAGTATTCAATTATCTTTTTTGCCGATAAAAGAGCCATCAGGATTAACTAAACTGAATATTGACAATATCTTAATCAATGTTGCCAAAGCATTGTCATCTTTTTGTGTCGGTGTAAGTTTAACGATAATTGTTGCTACTGAAACTACACCACCGATAATTGCTAATACACTTTCCCAATTTGCTTTTAACCAAGTTATAATTTCCATTTTCTCCCCCTACTCATCTAAAATTTTGCCTATTGCTAAACATAAGGCAACTAAAATAAAGACCATAATAAAATATAAAAAATCCATTTTCTTACTCGTTAGCAGAGCCGATAGGTTGCTCTGCTCGGTTTAAACTTATGAAATCTTGTTGGCATTTTGAGTATCGGTAACATAAAACTTAATGAAGGGATATTCATTAGAATACTCGCTATGCCCAAAATTAAAGAACAATACTACTCTATATGTAAACCCTATCAAATTACATACTACTTGATTTCCTTCATTATCTGCTTAACATCTGACCTTACTTCCGACAACATAGTTAAATTTAAATTCAATTTTTCTTTCAAAACTATTATTTCTTTTTCGTTTATCGCAACTCTATCTTGTAATGCTTTTACTTTAGCAGGTAACTCGTATATTTGAAAACAAATATATAAAGCACTTGCTATAATAACCAAATTTGGTAAAGAGAATAATTTGACTATCTGTCGTTTCATTTTATTCTTCTTCTCCACCTTTTATTTCTACCTTCTTACTCTCATCAGTTGCGATATTCTTTAACACACCGTCTATCTTACTGTTTGCTTCCTTATCTCCTGCTATGGCTTTTAAAAGGTCTAACTTGCTTACAGAATTTATCTCTGCCGATATCTTATTATCTAAAACATAATTCTTTTCTTCGTTAGACAAATCTTCTTTGGTATAACTTACTTCTATACCTTTAGAAGTTTCTTTATAACTCTCTACCAACTTTTCTGTTTCTGTGTCATATTTCGGTTTCTCGTTGTAAGATATTTCTTTATAACCCAAATCTTTTAATTGTTTCTCTGTTGGGCTAGTTATTTTAGTCTTTTCAAACTCTACTTTGTTTCCTGCAATTTGTAATCTTCCGTCTATAAGTTTTCCTAACATATTTCCCCCTATTATGATGGTTGTCCGTTAAACCAAAGTTTATTATCTACTTTTATGTATGTTTCGTTTAGGTCTATGCTACCTGCAAAAGGTCTGCCGTGTTGATTAACGTTTCCAATAAAATAACTTGTTCCTGTATCTGTTCCTAATGCAGAAGTTTTACTTTCTATTAAGTTTTTATTGCTATCATACAAGAAACCTGTAACTATTCCATTTTCTAAAATATCTTTATAATAATATGTTGTATTTGCCGATAATACTGTATCTAATGTCATTGTTACATAAGAACCTGTAAAAATAGTTGTTCTTATATTTCCATTTGCATCAAGACCAATACCACCATAATTACCAACACCGATAGTATTTTGAACAGATGAAACAGAATTTGTTGTAAATTTTACAAATCTCTCTAATTTTGTAAAATTCGGTATAATACCCAAAGTTAAATAATTAGAAGAACTAAACCCACTAACCACCCCATCACTAATCGTAGGACTGCCTACTACTGTGTAGCCGACTACTGCTTGTAGTTTGTATTTCGTTGAGCCGAGCTTGATGTAGGAATTGTTTAGGTCTATTGAGCCTGTGAAATAAGTTGATGTTGTTCTACCAATACCAAAGTTTACAAGATATTGTTTTGTTGTCGTTAAACTACTAATATCAAAAGTATTATCTGTGATGTAAGTTTGATTATCTTCACTAATCATAACATTAAAAGAGCCATTAGCAATTTTTATCTTAACATAATAATCTTTGTTATTGTCTAATATATGAGTTCCTGTTACACCGTTTGCAATATTAAAACTATTACCGTTACCTACATAACAAGAAATATAACCAGAATAAGTTGTTCGTAAAACAAAACCAAAATTTGTATCTGTCGCAATAAACATATTTTGGTCTTTGTTAGAAGGTTTATTTATTTTAACCACTATTTCAATATTTGAAGTATTATCTATATCAATATAATCTTGTGTAATCAAATAATTACTACTTGAAAACCCACTAAAAACACCGTCATTTTCCGTCAAACTGCCCTTAATCGTGGCATACATTATTTCCGTCTTTTTTCTCATCATCAATTCATAGAACATTGACATAAACCACCCCCTATGAAGCACTACCGAAGTTATCTATCTCTGCCAAACCGTTACGAATTGCGATACAATATACTGTGTTTGCTTCAAGAGAAGGTGCAGAGCCATCTCCACCCCATTTAAGAGAAGAACTGTCTTGAAATTGTATCGGACTGCCTGTCGTAAAGTAAAGCACCGTTTCCAAATCACTTACTTCGGCAGAAGCAAAACTTAAACTTGTAAGTGCATTAGTCCATTTATATATCGTATTTCCTGCAAGAGCCATACTTGTAGATGTTTGGTCTGTTAATACTGTCGGAGCAGATACCAAATTCAAATCTGCACTTGTTTTATTTCCACTTAATGTTACACTATTGATTGAAGGTTTGTTGCTTAAATCTGCATAATCAGTTGTTCCCCCACCCCCGCCTGAACCGCCCGTTCCTTTAATTTTGTTCCAAAGTATAATCATAGTTATTCCCCCTCTGCGATGTTGATAACACAACCCGCATTGAAAGATTTAACATACGCATTGTCGCTTTCTTTCTTAATTGTGCAACCCTGATTATACTCTAAGATGTTACCGTCTTCGTCGTCTTGCGGTTCACTTGCTCCTTCAACTATCATTAATTGTTGCCCTTTTACCAACTGAATATCATAACTTGTTCCTTCCGTCATAGACGAACCCATTAAAGTTTCTAAATTCTTCCAACTTCCGCTTCCTACTTCTACTCTCATAATTACCCCCTATACTATTGATATTACTACAACTATATTATACAGTTTGTTATCTTATAGTCAGTTTACATTGTTACTTCTTCACACTTTAAAAACCCTGCTTCCGCAGTTATTGCATATATTTTTCCTTCGGTCCAAGTCGTAGGTTTTGTTCCTATCCAATAATCTCCGCCACCCTGTATTGTCAACGAGAACCCGCTACCCGCCTTAAATATTACTCTCATTTTGCCCGAGAATACAGTCCAATAGTTAGTTATGGTCAACGAAGTTATAGCGGTTGAAGGCGTTATATTATAGTTGCTTGTCGGGTTTGCTATTATTTGGTAATCTCTATAATTTTCTGCCGATATGGATATAGATGTTCCCGTTACCTTTGTTGTAATCATTTTGTTGCCTAACGCTTTCCATTGTTGGTAATTCTGCATATATGTATAGTCGGTTAAGTTTCTAACATAAACACAAGGTTCACTAATAGCACTCACACCCACATACATTTCCCACAAAACCATTTCTTGATAAACAAAGTATGTTCCTTTTTCTATCGGCACATTGGTTACTCTTACGATAGCAAAAGGCGTTGAAGAACTGCTCATATTTGAAAACGGTAACCCTTTTGTAGAGTCAACATCTTTAATGAAATAAAGACCTTCTTCCGTCAATGTATCAACATCTGTTCCGTCGGGCAAAACCGTTACACCGCCTTCGGCAACATCTTCTCTTGCCCCTAACTCTTGTGCTATCATTGTCAACTTATCAAGCCCTTTCTCTATCATATCCGCATTTAACGGTCCGCCATTATTAAACTCTATATCTTGAGTGATAGTCGTATCTCTGTATATTTCTATTTCGTCTGCACTTGTCAACGGGTCTAACTCACTTGCTACCGTAGGATATGTCAATATCTTTGATACGGGGTTAAGCGAATAGTTGGTCGTTACTTCTTCTCCGTTTACTTTAAACTTTACCTGTGAAGCATCGGTAAACTCAAATGTGATAGTAAAATCTCTCGTGCTACCGTTACCGTTGTAAGTGTTCTTGACTGTCTGTCCTGTTATCATAATACGCTCCTTTTTTTCTTTTTCTTCTGTTTTGTTCTACCACCGCCTAACCACCAATAATATGGGTGTCCTATATACGGTAAGTAATTAAATAATTTCAAATCTTTAACTTTCATTTTTCCGTTTGCTACTTTCGGCAACTCTTTCGTGAACCCGTCAAATATCTGTAATACAGGAATATTCATTATTATATCGCCCATAGTGTTACCGAACCCGTCTTCTCTCATTTTGTAAACCGTGTATCTTGATATACCTATCAATTTCAAAAGGTTATCCAATGTTGTTAAATCAAAATCTATGTCTCTAAACGAGAACAAGTCTTTTAATACATCGGTCCCCGTTCCTAAAATAGTAAACAAGATTATAAGTCTTGCCATACTCAAAGCACCTTCTTTTATCTTTTCGGGGTTCTTTTCTTTGATGCCTTCTTGTATTAATCTCTTATTGTCGGTAATAATTCTATTGAACTGTTTAACCCAAAATGTCTTCAACGAGTATGCTACTCTTAAGAATGAATGTGTGAGATATTCTTTTGGCACCTCGCTTAAACTTATCGGTTGAACTCTCGCTAATTCACAATGTGCGAAATAGTAAATATTCTCGCTTATAATATTGTTCTTGATATCGTGTATGATATCTTTTGCAAAGTCGTCGCCATATCTTCTTGCTATATCGTCAAACGCTTTCTGTTCGTCCTTCTCTATCATTTTCCTATACTTCATAAATGTTGTAGCAATGAATGTGTTTTTACCCATTCTATCAACATAAGTGAAGAGTGTTCCTTTAAAGATAGCCGATATAATCTTATCCATTGTCTTTATATGGTCTTTAATATCTTCTGCGGGGTGGTCTATACCCAACTCTTGCATCAATATTTCTTTTTTGCCGAACAATGCTTTTAATGTTCCGAACAGACCTGCGTTATCTATTGAGTAAGATAAATCGCCGAACTGTGTTATTGTTGCGGTAAGGTTGCCCAATGTTGCTATATAACCGAGAGACTTTAAAGCGGATATACCGACATTAGAGTTCTTGAAATTAAATCTTGCGTTCAACAATTCTTTTATTTGTAGTTCCTGTTCTCTTGTAATCTTTTTGTCCTTCAACAACTTACTTATATGGTCGCCTAATACACTATTAATATTCTTGAGAACCTTTTGCAAATCAATATAACCGTTGTCCCAAAGTTCTGCCTTTACATCGGTTGATACTTTTCTGCTACGAGACTTCTTACCGCCTTTAACTTCTCCGAGTTCGTATACCTCTTCCTGACCTAACTTCAATAATCTTGATACTTCCAAGACATTTGAAATGTCGTCTATGTAACTCAATAACGCATCATTAGAGTTCCAATAGTATCTATCCATTTCGTCGGTAATAATCTCTATCTTTCTCTGTTTTGTGTTCGTGGTTTTGTTTGATATTGTCTGCCCGTAACCGTTTAACCAATTCGCTACAAACTCGGCTCTTTGTGCTTCGGTCCAACTCTTATAGTCGGGGTCCTTCTGTTTCATTGCTCGTTCAATAATACTCCAATCGTCGGTCCCTTCCAAATAAGATACCAACCCGTCAACATTCATAACTCTTCTCGGGAAATAGTTGTCTATTGCACCGATACCGTAAACGCTTAAGTCCGACTTGATACTATCTAACATCTTTCTAACTTTTTCGTATGCGGGTTTTAATTTCGGATACTTTGCGTTTATCCTGTTTATGGTATACACATCGCCATTCTTCAATGCTCTATCGTAATTCAAATAATCTTGATTATTCTGCTTTTTAAGTGCATCCGTTTGTTTCAAGAAATCTAAAGAAGCATCTTTATAGATAGCACTTCTTCTTGCAAGTCTTGCTTCAAACATTTTGAGTTCGTATTCCAATCTTGTGTCTATACCACCAAGTCTTGTGGATACAGGTTCTATTGCATCCAAAGCGACATCGTATAAACTCTTTATAATTCCTTTCTTCTTTTCAATTTTGCCCAAATCTTTAGCGTTGCCCGTAATGGGAACTATGTCTCCGTCTTCGTTGTTCTGCGGTTGACTATTAATAATATTCCCGCCACCGCCATTACCGCCTTCAGTCTGTGTTTGTGGTGTATTGTTTGTTGGTTGAAGTGTAAGTATCTCGTCAAACATAGTTTTAACTTCGGGCGTTATCGGTATCATATTTTTTACACTTTCGTATATCTGCGACATCCAATTCTTGAAATAATCAAACACACTCTTAAGTTCTTCTTTAGGTGCTTGACCTGTCGCCATATAAGTTTCAAAACCCTGTGCAAACTTCTCTTGTTGTTCTACGGTATACTTTTGTCCTTCCTTCTTACCTAACCATTTATCAAGCGTTGCTTTGATTTTTCTAAACTGTTCGTCTTGAACTCCGCCCTGATTTTCTATTACCTCTATATCTCTTAAAAAAATGTGTGCCATTTCGTGGATAATAGTTGACCTGTCTCCGCCTCTAAATACACGGATAATAGATTTTGTCTGTTCTACTATCGGTGTATCAATAGGTCTCGGTAACAACTCGCCTCTAACCGTAGGCAGATTGTTGCCTGTAAAGTTATCCTGTCTCGGAACATAAGGAACCTCTGTTCCGTCTTGAAGTTTAATTATTAAATCTTCGTTTGGATAATCTTGTGTTTCATAAGGCAAACTCAATCTTCTCTCTTCGGGTGTCAAATCTTGTCTTGTCTGTGTGTTTCTTGCTTCAGTCTCGCCTTTAAGTCTTTGATACTTTGCAAACTTTGTATTCTTATCATAATCTGCTAACTCTTTGTTATATTCTTCCCATTCTTTTATTCTTTTATTTATCTCTTTGTTTTTAAGTTTCTTTAAATCTTTTATGTGTTCACGGATATAACTTTGGGTAGTTTGGTTCATTCCCTGATTACCCTTCTTTAACCCTTTAACTTCCCCGTAAAGAGACCATTCCAATACATCTCTCTTATATTGTATGTCTCTTAACCTCTTCGGTAGACTTTTACTTCTAAATTGTTTTGGGCTACCGCCCTTTGCAAACTCTTCTCTTTTTTGTATGTAGTGTTGTATCTCGTGTAATAAACCACTTAAGAATTCGTCTAACTTATCCTTCTCCGTATATTTCTTTGCCATATAAAGTTCTTTACCGTCAAAATATCCGTAAGTGTTTCTGCCTAACTTTCTAATATGAACTGTCATATCTTTCAGTTCGGGGTAAGCATCAAACAAATCTTCGTGGTCCAATATATCGCCTAACTTTGTAACCGACTTATTCAAGTTCTTTGTTTTTAGTTTTGCCTTTTTATCGTTTATCTCAAACTTCCATTTACCGTCAACATCGTGCAACCAACCCGTCTGCTTCCATATATTCTCGGGCGTTACATTGTTATATTCTAATTCTTGTGCTATCTCTAACTTATCCAATATAGCGGTTCTTGCTTTCGGTCCGCCCATTTGGTAGAACTTCTCCAATATCTTTATTGCTTTATCGTCAAATATTACATAGCATCTACCGTCCGTATATCCGTTGTATGTTATACCTTTAATACCATATTTATTGAGTAGCAACGATGCCTTCTTCTTGCTTCCCAAAAGTTTTCTAATATAATCATATATTTCAACACCTTCCATTTTTTCTACCTCTGACATTCTGTCAAGAGATATTTCGTCAAGATTAAGATTTTCAATAAAATCAATAAGTTCCTTTTCTGTTTCCGAGTCAAAGTTTTGCATCTTTATATATGATATTGCAACCCCCTTCCCTTTTTGAAAAGCCATTCTTCCGTAATAAGTTTTGAAAGATTGTTCTCCGCTTCCCGCATAATTTGGGTCGTTTGCAACCCTTCTTAATTTCTCTTCGTCAAGTTTTGGGGGTAATTCCTTAACCGCCTTTTTAATACCCTCTTGGACCGCCTTCGGTTGTTTGGCAAAAGTTTTGTCTTCGTCAAGTAACACATCGTTTTCGGGAATATCTATTTTAAATACTTGACCTTTACTAACTTTGGCTTTAAGGTTTTTTAAATCTACCCTTTCTATTCTTAACAAATTATCTTTATCGCTTCGTAAAGAATTTTCGTAAACATCTTTCAACATTTCTAATTGTGTTTTTATATAGTGTCCGTCAGGTTTAACCTCTCTTCCCCCGTCCACATCCCAAACCTTCATTTCTCTTATATCTCTTACAACTTCCACATTTAAAATTCTGTCAACGGTGGCGGTCATATCTCTTGAGTTTCTAAACATAATCTGCCCTAATACTTCTTTAGGAATTTTTGAATAGAACTCACTAAATGTTTGGTTCTCGTCTTTAAGAATATCTAAAAGATTATCAATGGTTTTGATTATTCCCTCGTCAATTTTTATTCTTTCTTTTTGTTTTTCAAGTAAACCACTCGCAATCTGCTCTACTTTCTTTTGGACCTCTTCTTTGGATAGGTTCATAAGTTCTGTATAAGTAAATTGTCTTTCTATCAAACTTTCTACATAACCTTCAATTCTCCCGTTCTTATCGCTTATTGTAAGATTTTCAACCGCAAGTCTTGACCTGTATCCTTCTGCGGTTTCTTGTAATTGTGAAGAATATAACCCCCAACCGTGAGCCAATGCTCCTTCGCCTGTTCCTATATAGTCGGTAGAAAAACCGTCGTGGTCCACAGGGGAACCCGTATATGCGGGTTGGTTAAATGCTTCTTGGTTAGATACCGCCTGTAATTGATATGCTTTTGCTTTGTCCCAATCGTCAAACTTCTTTAACTCTATATCTTTATTTGTGTTTGCCATAAAATAAACTTGTGGGTTATTGTGGTTCATTGCGATATTATCGTGGTCGTATTCCATATTGTAGTCCATATAAGCCACAGGTTTAAAACCAAATATTTGTGAATACATTTGTGCTAACGGTTGGTTTTTAGAATTATAACAGTCAAGAGTTTTTGCCTCTCTCTTTACTATATCGGATATTGCGTGTAAAAAACCCGCCTTACCCGAAATACTTTTTGCGTTGAATACAGAGACCAAATCTCCTTCGGGCGTAATTGAAAAACCGCTTAACCCGTCGTCGGATAAATAGTTTGTAAAGTTGTTATAATCTTCAACGGAATGTAAATCAACAAGTTCGCCATTCGTTGTAAATGCTCGTGCAACTTCAAACATATCTCTAAATGTTTGACCGTCTACACCTTTGAACATATTATAGGAAATCTTTTGATTGTTTCTACTGAAGGATAAGTCTAAAGAAGTCCAACCTGAAGTGCTACCGCTACTCCTTCGGGACCGTAATTCTTCTCGTAATATAGACCTAACAGATTGTCGTTGCTCTTCATTAAGGAGTCCGCCTCTTTCGTTCCAAGCGACTTTGTCAACTGTGTTCTTACAGTATTCTTGTAGGTCTCTAAATTCATTTGTTGGTTGATAGGTTTCGTCATTTATTCCCCCACTTGCAATTATAGTCTCTTTTTTGTTATTTGTCAACTTGTCAACTTCTTCTTCTCTTACTTTGTCTATTACCTGCTCGGTTGTAGGTATCTCCGACATTCTGTCCGCTAATTGAGAGTATACTATACTTCTTTGCTCTTCAGTCATTTTACCTTCGGCTACTAACTTATTTACATAGTTACCGAAATTATTTAAGTTTTCTTTTGTTCTTATGCTCTTTATAATGTTCTCTATCTTACCGCTATCTATTGCTTCGGCTACTCTTTTCTCGTTGAACTTTACTGTATAACCCGTTTCTTTTCCGTTGCTTAATATATTAGAATTCTCGTCAACTGTTATCTCTAATTCATTCAAGTAATAGAATTGCAATGGAGTAATACCGAAGGCGTTATAATATAATGTTGCTCTTGCCTGTGTCAATTCCGCTACCATATCCAACTGTTCTTTATCAAGACCAAGACCCGCAAAGTTTTCTCTCACTTTATCTTTAATATCTAACATTTGCTTTTTGATTTCGGGTAACGCAGTCTCCATTTTCTTGAGGTTCTCTTCTATCAACCTCTTCATTTCCTTTGGGCTTCTTGCTTCTTTAGATAAAGAATTGTCTCTCTCGGTTCTTGATATGTTTAATATCTCTTCTTGAAGTTCTTTGCTTTGAACATAATCTGCGGTCCTTCTTGCTATTTGCTCCGCCTGTTCGGGCGTATAAATATTCTTACCGTTCACATCTTTTAACTTCAACAACTCTGTTTTCTCTTTTTCAAATATCTTACTGAACTGTAAATTACTTGCTACACCACCAAACAAACTTGCACCTAAAAATGCTTGTAACCCGTCATATAAAGCATTGTTTATAATCTCTCTGCTTTCTAACTGTGATATGTCATAATACTTGTTTATAAGTTCACTACCTACTGTTTGAGAAGACTCTTGTAACCCTTCTTCAAGACCTGATGCCCCCGATATAGCAATTCTTGGGTTTAAGTTTGTTATCTTTCTAACCGCCTTATTTATGAAACCACTTTTGCTTAATGTGGACCATAATACTTTACCGCCTAAAAACTCACTACTTGCAACAAAAGAATAGTTTGTAAGACCTGCACTCATTGCTTTTTCAGGGTCAAGACCTTTGTCTATTGCTTCCGTATATGTTGAAGTAAATTCAGGAACGGATATTAAACTTATTGCTAACATTGGGTTCTTTGTTACCGCAAATGCTATAACTGACATTCCTATACTTGTTATTGAACCGCCTAAATCAAAAAAGAATTTTCCTACTTTACTATCAGGTGTAAACCCACAATCTTGTAACCATTGATTGAATGCTTCGTTGTCCGCCTGTATATCTTTACCTATAAACTTTCTCATTTGGTTCTGTTCTTCGGTTTTCTTTTCGGTCAACTCTTTTAACTTTTGAGCATACTCTTCTTGTGTTATCTCTCTTCTCATATACGATTGCTCTAACTCGTTCTTCGCTTTAAACATTTCTCTGTTCATTGCCATTTCTGTTGCAAATATCTTCGTTGCACCCCAAGTCAAATTGCCTAAACTTGCACCTGCAACTACTGCACCTTTAGATGCTTCTTTTATAGGACTTCTTACTTCTTCGGGCAAAGCAAAGTTAGTTACTTTGTCTAACACATTTTTTAAACTATCTACACTTGCATTGTATGCCAATTTAAAAGGGTTCTCTGTTTCTTTTAAGCCCATATACTCTTGTTTTGGTTTGTTCAATACTTGTGTTCTTGTTGCATAGTTTATCTCGTCAGGTGTTTCCAAATCTGTGTTTACATTTACATTTAAATCTGCAACATAAACATTTCTTCTTACAGGTGGGTTTACTACTTTTCTTTCGTCAATATCTTTTAAAATGTCGTCTAATGCCATAGTTTTAGTCCTTATAACTGTTTAATGTAAAACCTACTTCTTGCTCTTTTATATCCTTTCTTAATTTCAATATACTGTTACCTATCAAGAACTCCGATGCTTCCTTTGCACTCTTGCCATACTTTGCCATAGTCCATTCAATTAAAGATTTGCTTATTGCTTCCTGAATTGCTATTTCCGACTGTCCGTTCTTTGTTTTGTTCATATCTATTGCATTGCAATACTTGTAAGCATTAGCATATATCATTCCTACTTCTTGGCTTGTAATATTGTTATACTCTCCGTTTGCCAACATACCGCTATCCGTAAACACTTTTTGTAGTTCTGTCTTTAAGTATCCGTTATTAGTGGACCATAAATAAAAGTTTCTGTTTCCTGTTTCTGTTGTAGGAAAATACTCTTCTTTCTTTATGTTATCGCCTAATCTTAAATATGCTTCGTTTCTGTTTTTAAACACTTTATCATAGTCCGCAGTAGTCAATGCTCCTGAATTTAATTTCTCATTACTATTATCAATAAAATCTACATACTGTTCTATCGGCAAAAACTCGCCTGTCTTACCTGCTTCTTTATCTGCACTAAATAAAAGTTTCTTGTCTATTGTGTTTTCCTGTTCCAATGCAAGTGACTGTTGCCCTAACACTCCGCCTTCTATTGCTCTGTTCATTGCATTTAATACGGTATTTATTTGGTTAGTTTTAAGTCCTGCATTTTTCAATTCTTTTCTATCTTTAAGACCGTCATAATACTCTTTTGCAAGTGCGGGGCTTTGCGAATAAAGTTCTTCAAATTTATCGTAATATGGTTTTACTTTTTCGTCTTTTGTTGTTCCTTCTCTACTTTCAATAAGTGCTTTACATCTTCTTAAATATCTGCCTTCTTCTTCAGGTGTAATAAAACTTCTTGTTTGCTTTTTACCGTTCTCATCTGTATAAGTTTCTTTGTATGCTCCGCCTTCAATTTTCTTTATAACTTCTTCAGGTTTTTCATACATATTGTATTCAATGTCGCCTTTAGCAAATGCAGACTGTGCATCTCTCTTCATTCCGAGTTTTACGTTGGCAGGTTGGGCGGATGTTTCTATTTGGCTCATAATAGAGTCGTAGATAACACCCTTTGTTATGTCGTCGCCTGTTGCGTAATTATATGCTTGTGTTGCTATATTATCCTTAATGGTTTTATTTTCTTGTTTAATACTTGCGGGGACCTTCATTATGTCGGTCTGTGCCTTTACGGTGTTTGCCAACAACTGACCTTCGGTTTTATACCACTTATTGAAAAGGTCTTCGCCAAGACTGTTCTTCATATTGGTAAACTGTGTATCTAAAAAGTTGTCCGCATCCGCACTAAAATTTTCGTAGTCGTCTCTGTTTTTAAGGTCCGCCTGAAACTTTTTATACTCTATATCAAACTTACCTGTTTCTAAAAGTATCTTATCTTTATTATTCTTTGCCTGTATCTTTATGAAGTCGTCGCCTAACTGCATCATTGCTTTACCAAGATTACCCGTCGCTTGTGCTACATTTTCTCCGTATGCCTGTCTCAATGGTTCGGGTGCTTTTGCCTGACTTGCCTTCTGTTGCGGTCCTTCAACTTGCCTTTCCCATTTGGGTATTGTTAAGTTAGCCATTATTTCCCCCTATTTCATTCCATACCAATAACTTGCGACTGTTCCTATGGTAGACAATGCCGAACCCGCACCACTTACCCAACCACTCGCTACTGCATTATTTCCTGCTAACTTTGCCATTTTTGCTTCTGCTTGTAATGTAAGGTTTTCTAATGCGGTCTGTCTTCTTCTCTCAAAACCCGAAAGTTCGTTTCTATATTCCAACATCGCTATATCTTCTGCCTGTTTTCTTGCACTATCTTTAACTATTGCTCTTGCGGTTGCTCCTGTCGTGTCCCCCGCTCTTGCGAGTGAAGTTTTTTGTCTGCCGAATAATTGTTCGCCTTTGCTCATAATAGAACGAATTTGATATGCGGTAGTAGACGCATCATAATCTATTTGGTTAGCGGTATATAAATCGTTTAAACCTGTTTGATAATTTTTTTGGTTAGCCACTCCTTTATAAAATGCCTGTTGGTTGTATCCGCCTAACACATTAGAAGTTGCATTTAAGAAACCGCCAATGCTTGTTGTATATAGCCCAACTTTACCATAACTCATTTCGTTACCCCCATAGATACTTTTTGATTAATAGCACATACCGTAAAAGGTAACGGTTTATCTTGCACTATTACTATATGTTCTTCTTCGTTATGCGAAGATGTTAAATTTATATCCTTCTTCTCTGTCTTTAACGGTGTCGGCGTTCCTAACGGTTCATCGGTCCTGAATATAACTTCGTCTAACGGTCCGTTACTTGTTCCCATTTTACAATCGCAACTGTCTATAAACTGAACTACCGCACTTACTGCTCTTCTTTTATCTCCGAATGTTGCGTTCCCGTTACCCTGATAATTGATATCCAATGTCTCTACTCTCGTCTCGTAAGGTAAGCCGATAATTGCTTTAGTAACATAGGTATCAAGAGTTACAGTTCCGTTCTCTACCAACACATTCTTAATTACAAACCCGTCTGCTAATATATCTACACTCTGTCCGTTCAAATGAGTAAGCCCTGTAACAGTATTAAAGTATGCTCCGCTTTCTTCGTGAACTATTACACTATCTAAAAAGATTTGGTCTTTAATCTCTTTGGAAGAGAACCTTCTATCTAATCTCTCAATACATATTCCATTTTCTCTCTCTACTGCCAAGAATAATGTATCGTTGAAGTTGCTCATAATCGTTGCTATTGAAATCACTTTACCGTCAGTTTCAAACTTGTTCCAACCTAACACTTCTTGCTCTTTCATATAGCAACAGTAAGCCATAGAACCGTCTTCAAATAATACCCATATCGTTTTATCTTGTTCCTGAAATGCTAACTGTTTAATCTTCTTATTCTCAAACAAATCTCTTGCAAGTATATCTAATTGTTCTCCCGCATAAGCGTCTATTTGATATTGATAATAAAAGTCTTTTATTGCATCTTTTGTTGGTTTAACATATATACAAGAGTTATCTATTGTTACAGGTCTAACTGAAGAACTACCGCCACGAGATTGGCGAGTTAAAGCAAAGTCGCCCGTTGCGTTCCATACATCTATACCTGTCCTGAATACTCCGTTTTCTGTAAATGCTATCAAACTCATTAAGGACACAATAGCGGTTATCTCGTTCAACCCGTCCCCTACAACATTGGTCTGTATTGAGTCGCTATCCACTAACTCACTATGTATCTTGAATGAATAATAGTTGGATGTTTCCGATGCCCAAATAGTGAACGGATAGTTCTTTGAGTTAGCGAATACTAATCTGTCCTGATAAAAGGTTATATGTTTTGGATATGCTCCCTCTTCCCAAGCGGACGGTTGCATCGGCTCTGCGGTTGCGGAAGAAGTGTTATTCGCATAAGAAACCAATCTATAATTGTATCCGTCTAACAATTTTATTTTTGCTTTACTTGCGGAAGCCACGCTTAAAATTTCAAAAGGCACATTTTCATAAAAACCTATACTTTGAAATGTGTATTGAAAATAATCGTTTTGAGATAATTTTACTTTTATTCTTACAAAAACTATGTCTCCGAAATCGCCTGTAATATCTGCTTGGTATGAACCTACATTGTTATCTACTGTTGCACTCATAACTTTATAGTCACGCCAAACTGAATTGTCATTTGATATTTGTATCTTTACTTCCCCCGCCCAAGTTCCTTTTGTATAGAAACTCCAAGACGAGCCAACTAAAACTACATTACTTGTGTATTCCGTGTTTAGTGTAGGGAAATCTGTTGACTTTGCACTTAAAGTCTGTGCATCAAAATATGTTTCTATATTAAACTTCTTCCCTACATAGTCGCCTAAAGTAAAGTTTATATCGCTTGAATTTATAAATATGTTTGTTGTTTCAGTAGTAAAATATCCTTTTATGCTACTATCTTGTTCTTTAAAAGGCGGTATCTCTAACTCATAATCTTTAATCTGCCAAGTTCCGTCTGCGTGTCTTTCTAACTGTTGAGGAAAATGGTTACCGTCTACCAAAAACAAAACATCGCCTTTCTGTATATAATCTATATTCTCTATGTCGTCGTTTGTATAAGGCGTTGCAACATCTATATACGGTTTACTGTTTAATGTGTCTATTATTGAATTGTCGTGCTTTCTTATTCTTACATAAAGATTCCCAAACTCTAATATATATGTTTGTCTATTATTAAATTCAAAAGGTATTAATCTCATACTATTATCCTATATAAGTTATTCTTGCATAAGCGTTTCCATTGTGTCTGTTTCTTGATATAAGTGTAGGTATTACATTTAATAACACACTTGTTCCGCCATAAACCTTTTTACTGCTTGTAATTGCGTATGCTTGACCGTCTCCGTTTGCTACTACATCGCTTGTGTTATAACTTAAAGCCCCTGTTTCACATCTCTCTCCGTATGCGAATTTAACACTTAAAGGTTTGCTCCCATAAGTATCCGAACCTGCCTTTGCTCCTGAACCTGTCAATATCAATTCTTGTCCACCACTATATTTTTTATAAGAGCCACCGCCACCCGCACAAGCCAAAAAGTTGCCATTATCTACTTTTATTGCAACTCCACCACCATACCAAACATCGCCACTTATATACGAAACAGTAGACCAATCGCCACTAACACTTCTTATTGTTCCATACTTATATGTTCCGCCTACTGCAAATATTTTTAAAGTTTCCCCCGCACTACAATTTCTTTCAATTATAATGTTTCCACCGTTGGTATCAGGATATCCTTTTCCCCCGCCTAACTCTATTCTGTATGTGCCACTTGCATATAGTGTCATATTAAACACTTCGGTCTTTCGTGCTACATCCCAAAGGTTATCGCCTGAAGTATCCCAAGATGATTTGCTTACTAATGGGTTTTTAATGTCTTGTATTTCTATGTTTGCTAATTGCAAAACAATAGTTATGTCTTTGTTTTCGTCTGCGGTAATAGTTGTCGTATATGGTATATAGTTCGTTTTAGTTACGCTTATAGTTACACTTGAATTTTTTTCAACCGTTGCAGTTTCTCCACTTGAAATAGTCTCTTCTCCTACGACTATCAAAGCATCACTCGGGGTTGCGGTTACTTTTATCGTAACGGAAGTATCTTCAACCAATTCAACAAGTTTTGTTTCTGTTTGGCTTAAATTAAAACTACCGCTTTGCGAAATATAACCTTCCTTTTCTACGCTCCACTCAATTAATGTTCCCGCCTGTGCAGTTATAGAACTCTGTTCTACTTCGTTTATTGTTATCGTCGCACCCTGTGTATTTGTAATTGTAAATGTATAATTATTGGTATCTACTTCTAATTCAACATCTATAACTTTATTCTCGTTTACTGTTCCGCTACCACTCTTCGTATCATACCCTACCGCACTAACCGAATATGTATACTCACTACCAACTTCTAAATCTACTGATTTCGTCGTAACATTCTCGTATGGAGTTCCGTTTATTATTATCGTCGCAGTAACATTTGCATTTATTGTTAGTCTAAATGTCGCATCTTTACTGTTTCCAATAAAAACAGTTCCCGCTCTGTTAGATATTCCGCCTTCGGGTTTTATCTGTGTGTTCTTTGCTTCTTTTAAAAATGTATTAAACTTCTCCAAGTCTATCCTGTTTTGCAGTTCGGGGCTAACCTGTCCGCCTACAAAACTTCCTTTGAGTTCTTTTAATAGTGCCATTATCCACCTACCTAACTTTCCAAAAATCACTTTCAAACCTCAATACCGTTGGTTCTTCTTGTTTATTTACCAATGTTGCGTCATTTATTGACAACTGAAATTGTTGCATTGCCAACTTGTAAATCTCTGCATCGCCCGTCAACGCCATTGCTACTTTACTTGCGAGTAAATACGATAATGCTTCTTTGAATGTCGCATCAAACAATGTCGTATCTTGCACATCTTTAGTGATTATTGCTCTCGGCTCTCTCTCGTTGGAACATATAACTTTCTGTCCGTCTAATACCGCTACTCTATATTCAAAGTTTCTTCTTAACCTTATACTTTCTTTACTGAAAATCTTTTTAATAAACAAAGCATTTGTCGGATAAGCATAAACAAATTTTCGTTCTAAATAATCTTCTTTAGGCAACTTATTCAATATCACTTCTTCTTGAGCAAAACCCCAATCTTGTTTTCTTAATAACTCTCTTCTTGCTACATCATAGAACTGTTTACATTTTCTTGCTCTGTCGCTTTGCTCGTCTACCGACTGTATACTTTGTTGACCTAAATAATTTAATGCGTTGTTAATTATGTCTATCATACTAACCGCCTATACTATCTCTATTTTATTTTTCTTTTTCGGTTTGGTTTCTTTTACTTCTTCTTTTTTCTCTTCTGTAATTGTTTCTTGTGAAACATTTTGTTGCTCGGCAACTTGCTCTTTAACTTCTTTAACTTCTTCGTTGTTATCGTCTAACTTTGTGAAATAACTTACACTACCTTCTTTACAAAACTTGCAGTCGCACTCTACGATACTGTCTGCTTCGTAATATCTTCCGTTATGCCAACACGCTTTTTCTGTCCTAAATTTTAATTTCATTTTTGCTCCTTTTAAGTAGGCGGGGCTTTTACACCCCGCCCTTACTGATTATTGATTTGGATAATCAAATGTGATAAATGCAGATACTTTCATTGTATCGCCCTGACTATCACTCTTTACCCAAGTTCCGTCGCCTGTAAATTGTGCTTTAAGATATTTCTTACCTGCACAATCTCTAATCAATGCTTTAACCAAAACAGTATCTTTTGCAAGACCGCCTGTTTCGGAAGCAAGATTTTTAATCGTTGTTGTAAATATGGTTACATTTCCCGATGCAAAAGTTGAACTGTCGGAAGCCAAAATAGAGAATGTTACATCTCCGTCTGTTTTTGCTTCTTTAATTTGTTCGTCGGCTTTTACTACGAAAAACATTCCTTTGTAACCAAAGTCTGCTTTACCAACTGTTATTGTGTCAGTTGAATCTACTGCACTTGCAGAACCACTTATTGCGTCAATGTCTTGACCTTCGCAAAATACTAAATTTTTATCTATAATCATTTTTGTATCTCCTTAAAAATTTTTACTACGCTTTACCGACCTTACAATACTTGACTTTCTGTTTCTAACAATGAATCACAAATTCTAACAGGTATACCCATAAACTGAAGAATGTTTTGTCTTCCCTGATAGTCGCCTATTGTTAAGAAAGTATTGTTCTTTGACATAATTTTTGTAAGCAACATTGCTTTACAACTTCTTGTCATATAGAACGCTAATTTAACTGAATTAGGTTTTATAATTTTGTTCAAAGCCAATGTCATATACTTAATTATGTTTGCAGATGTATCGGAAGCATCTCCTGCGGTCATTAAGTTAGATGTGTCAACATTTGCAATTCTTACTACTTGTCTCCAATCTCTAACTGTGAAACCGATATCCCATTTAAAGTGAGTTCTGTATGCTTCAAATTTTCTTCCTGCACTATCATAAGATGTTACTTGTCCTTTATCTTCCATTGTGAAACCTGATTTAGAACCTTTAGGGAAGAAACAGAAAGCACCGTCTTCGCCCCAACCTACTAACCATATAGATTGGTTATCGCTACCTGTTCCACCTGCATCTATGATGTTTACACCGTTCTTTGCAGATTTAGAATTAAATCTCGGAGAAAGTCCTGTGATTTTTTCTTTATCTACTGTTTGGTCTCCATAGAACAATGCTTTAGCAATTTCTTGGTTAAAACTTTCTACGAAAGCATAATCTTCTGTTGCTCTTATTGCTTTTGTGTTAGAACCTAAATCTGCTAATGCTTTATCTACTTCGGAGTAACCTTCAAGCATACCGCAAGTATCTACAATTTGTTCAGTTGTAGATTTTGTATCTTGAACTCCCTGATACAATTTTCTCCAAGTAAGAGCCGGTAAACCCGTTCTTATTGTAGTTTTATTACCTGTTAAAAGGTTTCCTTCTTTAAACATAGCATCGTCTAAAATATCATTTCTTTTATACAATGCTTCAACAATCTGTTGGTCTACTGTCATACCGTCGCCTTTCAATCTTGAGGCGAGGTCTGCTAATGATACACAACCGTTCTCTAATATTGACATTTTTTTCTCTCCTTATATTATTTTGTGTTCGGATACATAATATCCAATATCTGTTCTCTCGTAGGTTCGCCACCGTTGGGTTTGCCTACAACAGTTTTGTCATTTCTGTAATTTACGGAAATCTTCTCAAGAAAACCGACCACCAACGGGTTATCGGCTAACCCTGTTGTTTCTAAAAGTTCCATAAACTTTTGTCCGCCTACTTCTTTTGCTACCTTACCCGCATTGCCGATTTGCTCTTCGGTGTAAGTTTCTTTGGTTTGCTTTAACCAATCGGCTCTCATCGTCTTAAAATCTTGCTCCGCTTTTTTACCGAAAAACTTTACTTGACTTACTGTGAAATCAACAAATTTTTGGGCTTGTTCGTTGCTCAATTTCAATTCCTTTGAGAGTTCTTTCAGTTTCGCAACCTCTGTATCTACCACTTTAATTTCGTCAGGAAACTTAAAGTTGTATTCAATTTCAGGTTCAGGTTTTGGTTCAGGTGTTGGTTCTGCCTTCGGCTCATTAGCGTCATTCTTCGGTTCTGCCTTTGGCTCTTCAGTCTTTTGAACATCATCATTCTTCGGTTCAGTATTCGGCTCTGCCTGAACATCTGCACCTTCCTTTGTGTCAGTTGTTTGTGTGTCTTGTGTTTCTTTAATTTCTTCAGTCATTTACTTCCCCCTTTTCTGTCCTAAAAAGTTTACATACATACTCTTCATTGATATTTTTTATTTCGTTTAAAAGTTCTTGCCCTACACTTTG
>Ga0265299_10001270_pt1 | contig 29422 bp, 20 predicted proteins | sample AusTroGonzalo_MG_4_FD_193485 | JGI IMG/M metagenome (GOLD analysis project Ga0265299, IMG submission 193485) | Bovine rumen microbial communities from tropical cattle in Woodstock, Queensland, Australia - Gonzalo_02 | ecosystem: Host-associated > Mammals > Digestive system > Stomach > Rumen ... | reverse complement strand
CCTCGACGGGTCGCCGCTGACGGTGAAACTCGATGCCGCCGAACGCAAGGTGACAGGGTCGGCACTGAACGACACGCTCTTTGCCTTCATCGCTCGCAAGGCCGAACTGGATGCCCGCGTGGCCGAGCTGCCTCGTCGCGAGAGCCGAATGATTCTCGACGGCATGGATCACGACGAGATCCTGCGCCTGCTGAACACGGAAGCCGTCTACCTAAGTGAACAGGAGAACGCGCTCGTGTCGAAGTTCATTAAGGACAACATGCATAACTGCCTGGGACCGGGCGTATTCATGATTGTGACATCGAACTTCCCCTACCCTATCCTGAATCCTCAGATTGAAGAACTGATAGCTCTCGGTTCTCCCTCGTTCCTCAACGACGCCTACGTGAAGGAGTATATCCGTCTGGCTCGGGAGAACATGGAGAAGCTGAACGAATAGCGGGGTGCTATGGGCAGGCTGTGGGTGTTTCTTCTGTTGCTGGTGCCTTCGACAGGTTTGTGGGCGTCGACGGAAGATTCACTGATGACCAGCCTGCAAGTACTGGACTCCATGAGAGTGGATTCCGTAGTAGCGGACTCCGCAGCCTTACAGGATTCCATTCGGCAGAAGGTCTGCAAGGTGCCCAAATTCTTTCGCCCCGTTCACGATTTCCTCACTCAAAAGAGTTCATTGACTCCACCTCCAGAGGCCTACAAGCCGCTGGATGATATCTCGTGGGTGGGCGCTCCGATCTTTCTTGCCGGAATAATCCTGAAAGGCGAGAAGGAGACCTTCCGCCAGGACTACAACAACCCGCACCCCCAGGCCCGACTGGTCTCGAGCTTCAAGACGGGTGTTGACGATTATCTGCAATACTTCAGTCCGGCACTGACGGTAGGCCTGAAGGTCGGAGGTGTGGAAGGGCGCTCCGACTGGCTGAGGCTGATCACCTCTGCCGCAATGACTTATGGAATAGAAGCCCTGTTGGTGAACGGCATCAAATATACCAGCCGCGAACAACGCCCTGACGGCACAAGCCGTAATTCCTGGCCGTCGGGACACACTGCCACCGCCTTCGCAGGAGCCACGATCCTGCATAAGGAATACGGCCTCACGCGGTCGCCCTGGTACTCGGTAGCGGGCTATGGGGTGGCCACTGCAACAGGAGTGCTGCGCGTACTGAACAACCGCCACTGGGTGAGCGATGTCTTCTCGGGTGCGGGAATCGGTATCATGGCCGGCGAGGTGGGTTACATGCTCAGCGACCTCATCTTCAAGGACCGTCACCTGTTGCGCAACGACCTGGCCTTCTTTCAGGACATGCGCACTAATCCATCGTTCTACAGCGTCTCCATGGGCGTGGGATTCGGCTCTCATGAGTTGGATTTCAGTCATGCCACTTCCCTACCCGACCACGCCAACGACATCAAGCTGAAATTCCGTATGGCGACGGTCGTGGGTGCCGAAGGAGCGTATTTCTTTCATAGGAATGTGGGCGTCGGTGGGCGCTTGCGCGTGAGCACGATGCCCATCAAAGGTTGGAACGACTTCGTTTCCGTAGGTCACGAGGAGAGCCGACGCCAGCTGACGGAGCTGCTGGGAAAGGACAAGAGCACCACGGTGGATATCGATGCTTCGCTTCAGGATCTGGTGACAACGAAGGAATATGGAATCGTCAGTGACTATCTGGCAGAGTTTGCTTTCGACGGCGGTCTGTACTTCCACTTCCCCTTGTCGCGACGTTTTGCTATCGGGATGAAGGCACTCATCGGAGGAAGCGTGATGCAGGCGCTGGATATCAGCGCTCACTATCAAGGCAACCAGAAAACGCTTGACTACAACCTCAATGAGCAAAACAACCCTTCCCAGAGTTTGAAACTCAATGGCCTCTCCACCAAACTCGATGACGATGGCAATCCTGTAGTTTACGACACGGAATGGGATTACTTCACGCTGAAGGGCAGTCGTTCTGTGAAATACGGCACGGGTATCTCGCTCACTTACGCCTATAAGCACAACTTCTCACTGCGTGCCTTTGTGGACTACGATTACACCCGGAAGACCTTCACGCTGACGTATGATCCCAACCAGTTCATGCGAGATGCGTTGCCCGAAGTCTATGGATTAGCCACGTCGATGAATTATAACCTGGGGCCTCAGGTATATACACAAGACTGCAATATGCACCGCTGGGTATTGGGCGGCGCACTGTGTATATCGTTCTGAGGGGAATTCCTCAGCTACAACACTTACGAAAGATTCTTGGTAAGAAACGGACGCAGCTCCTCGGGGTCGCGTCCCTTGCGACGGGCGTAGTCCCGCAGCTGGTCTTCTCCGATACGTCCTACATCGAAATAACGGGCCTGAGGATGAGCCATCATCAGGCCGCAGGTGCTGGCGTGAGGCTGCATGGCTCCGTGCTCGGTGAGGTGGATGCCGATGGAGGAGAAGTCGATCAGGCGATCGAGGTCGAAGACGAGGCTCTGGTCAGGGAGGCTGGGATAGCCCACTGCGGGACGAATCCCCTGAAAACGTTCGGCGTGAAGTTCAGGAATCGTGAGCTCTTCGGTCGCCGCATAGCCCCAATAATGTTTGCGCACGGCCTGATGAGCGCGCTCCGTTGCGGCTTCGGCCAAGCGGTCAGCCAGCGTCTGACAGAGCAGGTGGCGGTAATCATCCTCCCCTTCGTAGGAGTGCTCTATCGCCTCGTCAGCAGCAGCACAGAAAATACCTATACGGTCTGGCTCCCCCGCGGAATTCACTGGACGGATGAAGTCGGCAAGACAGAGAAAGGGAGGAGTCTGCTGGCGCAGGAACGAGAGGGTGCATTGCGCATCGTCCCTTCGTGAATCCGTAAATCCGTGAATCCGTGAGTCCGCAAATCCGTGAATCCGTGAATTCGTGAAATCGTCATATCGTCCAATCACAATGTCTTCCCCGTCGCTGTTGCAATCAAAGAGTCCGAAACGGAAATGAACGCGGCAACCTTGCTGGTCGAGAAAGGTAAGCATGCGAAGTGCTTCCTTATGCAGTTGCATCGCCTCGGCAGCACGGGTACGGTCGGCCTCTGGGAAACTGGCTAACCACTGCGCACGACAGCTGTCGCAGCCGTGGACCTGGGCGATTGCAGCAAAGCGCGCGGGGAATCCCCAAGCGTGGAAGAAGTAGTTCCAGTTGATGTAACCGGCCACCTCATGAAGGCTATAGTGGAGGGAGGAAGGTGACAATTAACAAATTAACAGATTAACAATTAACGGATTAACAGATTAACAATTAACAATTAACAGATTAACAATTAACAATTAACAATTAACGGATTAACGATTAACGGATTAACAATTAACAATTAACGGATTAACAATTAACAGATTAACAGATTAGCAATTAACAAATTAACGGATTAACGGATTAACGATTGGAACCTTATCGATCGAATACGAGATGCCGGGCGTGGTGGTTCCCTTCTGCAAATACACCTTTATTATATATAAGGCGTCCGTTGCAGTAGGTCTGCTGCACCTGCCAGTGGAAGGTGCGTCCCTCCAGCGGACTCCAGCCACAGCGGCTGACGACCTGGTCAGCGGTCAGTGTCCAGGGGCGGCGGCGAAGCACGACGAGGTCTGCCTTCATTCCTTCGCGAATGAATCCGCGCTGGCTGATATCAAAGAGACGGGCGGGATTATGGCTCATCAGCTCCACCACCCGCGGCAGGCTAAGGACACCTTCTTCCATCAGTTCGAGCATCGCCGTGAGTGAGAACTGAACCATCGGCATTCCGGAAGCAGCACGTTTGCAGCCACCTTCTTTCTCTGTGAGCAGATGGGGCGCGTGGTCTGTGGCAACCACCGTGATACGTCCGTCAGTGAGCGCACGACGCAAGGCATCGCGGTCTTCTCGGGTCTTCACCGAGGGGTTGCACTTGATACGTGTACCAAGCTGAGCATAGTCTTCATCCGTGAAAAGCAGATGTGGAATACAGGCTTCGAGGGTAATGGACCCACCTTCCGTAAGGGAGGAAAGTGGCTGTGCATATTGGAGTTCCTCCTTCGTCGTCACATGAGCGATGTGCAGCCGCGCTCCGGTCTCCTTCGCCAACTGAACCGCCAGCTGCGACGAGGCGATGCAGGCTTCACGACTACGGATCTCGGGATGATGAATGACGTCGGGGTCATCGCCGTAGGTTGCCTGGGCACGCTGCATATTCTCGGCAATGATGGCCGAATCCTCGCAATGCACCATAATGGGAAGCGGCGAACGCTCGAAGACGGAGCGCAGGGCGTCGCCGTGATCTACGAGCATACCGCCCGTACTGCTGCCCATAAAGAGTTTCACGGCAGGCACGGTCGTCGGATCGAGCTGGGAAAGAAGGGCTGAGTTGGTATTGGTGGCGCCGAAATGGAAGGCGTAGTTCACGAAAGCGTGAGCCGCCCCCATCTGTTGTCGGTCGGCCAATGCTTCCAATGTTGTGGTCTGAGGCGCCACATTGGGCATATCCAGGATGGAGGTCACTCCGCCTGCAGCAGCCGCATGGGTTTCTGTATGGAGGTCGCCCTTGTGGGTCAGTCCCGGCTCGCGGGAATGCACGTGGTCGTCAATGACACCCGGCAACAAGAGGCAAGCCTCCTCTCCCTCATCATTCAGAGTGGAGAGTAACTGCGCAGGCTCAACATCTTCTTTATCAATGATACAGCTTATATATTCCCCTTCCAGAAGGATGTCTGCCCGACGAATGTTGCCATCGGAAACATAAAAGATATCCTTAAAAGAGAAAGAGGATTGCATAGGTAGAAAAGGCTTTTAGGGAAGATTAAGCGGCAGGACCTTTCGGATATTTCTTGAACCATCCGTCCCAACGCAGACGCATCACACCGAAAGCGGCCTCGGAGAAGATGCCACCAGACATCTTACTCGTGCCCAGTTCGCGGTTGACGAAGACAACGGGCACTTCCTTGATGCGGAAGCCGCACTTATAAGCTGTGAACTTCATCTCTATCTGGAAAGCATAGCCCTTGAAACGGATGTCATCGAGGTCGATGGTCTCCAGCACACGGCGGCGATAACAGACAAAGCCCGCCGTGGTATCGTGAATCTTCAGCCGGGTGACAAACTGCACGTACTTCGAGGCGAAATAGCTCATCAGCACACGTCCCATGGGCCAGTTCACCACATTCACGCCCGACACGTAGCGAGAACCGATGGACATATCATATCCCTCATCTTTGCAGGCGGCCAGCAGGCGCGGCAGGTCGGAAGGAGCGTGGCTGAAGTCGGCGTCCATCTCAAAGATGTACTCATAGCCGTGCTCCAGCGCCCACTTGAAACCTGCAATGTAAGCAGTACCCAGTCCGAGCTTACCGCTACGCTCCACGAGGAAAAGGCGGTCGCGGAACTCCTCTTGCATCAGGCCCTTGACGATGTCTGCCGTACCATCGGGCGAGCCATCGTCAATGACCAGGATGTTAAATGGATGCTCCGGCCGGGAGGTGACGGCACGGATGATGTTCTCGATGTTCTCCTTCTCGTTGTAAGTAGGGATGATGACAATACAGTCTGATTGCATGGTGTTTTCTGCGGCCGCGGAGGCCTCTGTTTATGATTTCGGCCACAAAGATAAGAAGAATCTGTCAAATGGCCAAAAAAAGAGCACTTTTTAAGACTCTGACCAAGCAAAAACAGACGAAAACCTGCTGTGCGACATAAAATGTCGGAGGTCAGATGACCACAGCTGTGCCGCTGGTAGAAACCATGAGCATGGAGCCGGATTGTCCCACAGTCTCATAGTCGATGTCGATTCCCACAATTGCGTTGGCACCCATCTGCTGAGCTCGATTCATCATTTCGCGCATTGCAATATCCTTTGCTTCGATGAGCACTTTCTCATACTGTCCGCTGCGGCCGCCGAAGAAATCAGTCAGGCTGGCCATGAAATCCTTGATGACGTTGGCACCGATGATGGTTTCGCCAGTAACTACGCCTTTATACTCTCTTACGGGGTGACCTTCGATGGTCGGGGTGGTTGTGATTACCATAGTTGTACGTTATTTAAAGTTGTTACAGTTTATAGATCCTTGTGAACTGAATCCTTTGCCCTTTATTACGTTTTCCCGGTTCAGGTGACCCTGCCTTGAAGCTTTTTTGTTCAACAAGTAATGTCTTTTGTTTCTTTTAGGGTGATTTTGGGACTATTGGCGACATATGCCACATACCACATGCCGGTTTTGTGCCTTATTGTGGGTTCCATATGTATATTGATTACCCTCTCCTTCTTTTTCTTCAAAAAATTTGGGTGAGTGAGGAAAAATGAGTAACTTTGCAGCCGAAATAATCAAATAGACCCTTATGAAAAGATTCCATTTATTGCTTTGTATTTTGGCACTTGCTGCCAGTTTCCAGTCGCTGCAGGCGCAGACCGACATGACCTCATACATCACGAATCCCAGCTTTGAGAATGACGGTACAGCCGGCTGGGTACATAAAAGTATGGGAGCTCAGGGAAACAATGTGTTTAACATCAAGGACGGTACAACATATCTGGAGAAGTGGACAGGCCGCGGCGGAGCCGTGGGCTCGGGCAGCGTGAGCCAGGAACTGCAGAACCTGCCTCCCGGCAACTACGAACTGTCGGCAGCGGCACAGAACATCCAGGAGGACACTCCTACGAAAGCGCAGACGGGTGCCTGGATTTATGCGGGCGACAAGAAAACTGCCGTCACTGTACGCGACACATACACCGTGGCTTTCACCTGTGTCACGGGCAAAGTCACCATCGGCTTTGAGGCCGTTAATGCCACGGGCAACTGGATTGCAGTCGACAATTTCCGTCTGACGTTAGTGGGACAGGACCTGACGGAGGAACTGAACGCGGCTATCGAAGCCGCCAGAACACTCTATGGCGACGGCACAGGGAAGCAGGCAGCTCAGTTGCTGACAGCTATCGAGGCCGCTCTCACAGCCGTAGACAACTCCGAGGGTGATGCTCAGGCACAGGCTATCATTGCCCTGCAAGAGGCCGAGGACATCTATCGTCGCACCAACGCTTCTGCGGAGAACCCGCTGGACATGACCGCCATGATCACGAATGCCAGTTTCGAGACTGGCGACCTTACGGGGTGGAATAATTCGGGTATGGGAACACAGGGCAACAGCGTCTTCAGCATCAAGGACGGCAGTATCTATGTGGAAAAATGGACGGGACGCGGAGGCGCCGTAGGCGATGCCCGCATCTATCAGGTACTCAACAATATGCCGGCCGGACGCTATCTGCTGAAGGCCGCAGCACAGAACATCCAGGAGGACGCGCCAAAGGCGGCACAGACGGGTGCCTGGATTTATGCCAACACCTATCAGACAGACGTCACCGTGAGGCAGGATTACACCTTGGAGTTCGTGCTCGTCAGCGACCAGCTGGAAATCGGGTTCAAGGCTGAGGGTGCCTCAGGCAACTGGATAGCAGTTGATAACTTCCGCCTGCTGTACATCAGCGATGATGTGGATGATGTCAAGAACGAACTCGCCGCCCTCATCAGCAAGGCCGAAACACTGGCAGCACTGAAGACCAACGCTGCTGCACACGACGCCCTTCAGATAGCCATCGACGATGCCAAGTCCGCACTGCAGAACTCAACGTCAACGGAAGTATGGGGCGAAGCTGCCCGCAATCTAGAGGCGGCATATAATACCGCCGAGACCTCACAGGCTATCTTTGCGAGACTGGAAACTGCCATTGCCGAGGCCAAGGCTCTGCTGGAAGCCTCGCAGGCGGAAAACACATCAGAGTATCAGGCTGCCATAGATGCGGCACAGGACACGTACGACAGCGCTGCCACTACCGATGCCATTGCCGAGGCTGCCATAGCAACGCTGACAGAGGCCGGATTCGCCTTCCGCGTGGCAAACGGTAGCGGCACACCGCCCACCGTAACTACCGACCCGCGTTTCATCCGCGGTTGCACATGGGCATTCGGACGCAGCACCGTCAAGGGCAGCAACCTCCTCGAGGAAGGCTTCTGCTGGAGCGAGAATCCCGACCCAAAAGTTACTGACCACCGCACCACAGAATACCTGAACCAGGCCGGCAAGATCTACTGGATGAGGGACCTCAAGCCCGCCACCGTCTATTACGTCCGTGCGTACGCTATTACTAAGGACTACGCCGTGGGCTATGGCGACGTACTGAAGGTGGTCACCGTACCCAAGGGAACCGTCGGTCACTGGTACAACAACGGCGGCGACGAGGCCACAAACGACCGCATCAACTACGCCATCAACACCTCCATGGACTACTACTGGAACAACCTCACCAGCATCCACGGATTCGGTATCAGCGTGAACTATAGCCCCGGCACCCCGACTGCCGACTGCAGCTATGGCGGATGGATGCGCGTGGGTGAGAGCTCCAGCTACCAGCAGCCTGGAACCATCATGCACGAAGCCTTCCACGGAATCGGCGTCGGCACCCACGGCATGTGGTGGAACGGAGAGATGCGTTCTGCCGGTAACCGAGGCGACTGGCTCGGCGACCGCGTCACAGAGGCGGTGCGCTTCTGGGACAACAGCACCACCGCCGTCATCACCGGCGACGACATGCACCTCTGGCCTTACGGATGCAACGGCGCTCAGGAGGACACACACAGCGACAACCTCTACTGCATGATGGGTATCCTGGCACAGGCACTGAACGAGGACGGACTGCCAGGTTCAGGAGAGATAGGCTATGCCCTGCCCTACTATGCCTTCAACCACGAGGACGGCGTCAAGTACTACATCAAGAATGAGGACGAGAAACACGGACTGCGTACTTCTTACCTCGTGGAGACCGCCACACACCAGCTGCAGTGGAAGGCCATGACGGCCGAGGAAGCTGCTGCCAACGACAGCGCCGCCTGGTACCTCACCTTCACACCTGGCAACCAGTACTACCAGCTGCAGAATGCCGCCACAGAATACTATATGACCTACAGCAGCGGCTTCAAGACCGCCATGCACACGAAGCCGACTGCCGCTGACAACATTCATCTGATGCGCGGCCGTGTGGACGTGGAAGGACACCGGGGCTACTACTTCATACATCCTGAGAGTTCCGCCAACCCGCCTGCACTCAACGCTACGGCTAATGGCAAGACCGCCACAGCGTCATGGAGCATCAACAAAAGTGCCACCACTCAACGGTGGCTCATCCTGACGGCTGAGGAGGCTCTGAACCTCGATAACGGAAACCTCGACTTCGCACTGGCAGAACTCAAGGAACTGATAGCCCACACACGCCAGCTCGCCGAGACACCCCACAGCGAAGATGTGGAAGGTGCGGACAACACCCTCACCACACTCCTCGCCGACATGGAGAGTCAGGCTGAAGCCTGCACCAAGGGTCGCGAAGTCGAAGCTCTCACGGAACAGGTCAAGACAGCTGCCGTGGTGTTCCTTTCCAGCGTGTCGGCAACAGACATGGGACAGCCCTTCGACCTCACCTTCATGCTCGAGAATCCGGACTTCGACACAGACGCCATCACAGGCTGGACCTCCACCAATGGCAATCCCGGCTATGGTGCCAAGGCTGCTGAGTTCTACGAGAAAACCTTTGACTTCTACCAGGTACTCGACAACATGCCGTCCGGCAACTATGAACTGCGTGCCTACGCCTTCCAGCGACCAGGTGCCTATGGCTCTGTACTTGCACCCTACAACAAGGGTACAGCAAAGGTGACATCGTCGCTCTATATCAACAAGACCGCCGCACCCATCAAGCACATCTGCGACGACCGCCAGGCCAAAGCTCTTTATACGGGCGACGGATATGACCAGAAACTTGCCGACAACACCTATATCCCCAACACCATGACGGGTGCCTCGAAGTATTTCGCCAAGGGCCTCTATGACAGCAGTGTCAGTGCCACTTTGGACTCAGCTGGGAACTCGCTCCGTGTAGGTATCAAGTGTACCAGTGCCCCGAATTACTATTGGACGATGTTCGACCATTTCCGTCTGTACTTCTACGGAGGCAACGGCGCCGTTGTGGCAGTGAAGGAACTTTGCGACAACACACAACAGGCGCCCCTGGGAGTGTATAACTTGAAAGGAATCGCTGTACGGCGTGGAACGAACGACACCACGGGTCTGCCGGCTGGTATATATATAGTTGGCGGAAAGAAGTTCGTCATCAAATGATTGTCATTTCTTTGCAATCGGAAAACGAAGGATGGACATCAAGGAACTACAGTCGCTATATGCGCGTCATCCGCAGGTGAAGGCGCTGGCCAGGACGCTCAGCAACGAGAAGAAAAGGGCGATAAACGTGTCGGGGTTACAAGCAAGCTCGGCAACGTTGGTTTTTGCGGCGTTGAAGGAGCACGCCACCGGCGCGTTGCCGCCATTGCTTTTCATTCTCGACGACCAAGAGGAAGCGGGATATTTCTACCATGACCTGGTTCAGGTGATGGGCGAACAGGATGTTTTGTTCTTCCCCAGTTCTTTCCGTCGTGCCGTGAGATTCGGTCAGCGCGATGCAGCCAGCGAAATCCTCCGCACTGAGGTGCTGGCCCGCCTGAGTGGACCGCAGAAAGATTTCTACGTAGTCACCTACCCCGAGGCACTGGCGGAACGCGTGGTTTCGAGCCAGACGCTGGATGAGCGCACGCTGCAACTGCATAAGGGTGAGCACGTTGACCTTAATTTCGTGGAGCAGACATTGTTGGAATTCGGTTTCCAGCGGACTGATTATGTCTATGAACCTGGACAGTTTGCCGTACGTGGCTCGCTGGTCGATGTATTCTCTTATTCCAGTGAATATCCCTTCCGCATCGATTTCTTCGGAGACGAAGTGGATAGCATCCGCACTTTCGAGGTAGAGAGCCAACTGAGCCGACAGCAGCAAGATTTCATTACGCTGGTGCCTGAACTCAGCGCCATGCAGGAGAACACCGTCTCTGTGGCCTCGCTGCTGCCTGAAGATACCGTCCTGGTGACCAAGGACCTGACGTTCGTAGTCGAACGGATAGGACAAATCTGGCAGGAAGGATTCAGCCAGCAGGCGAGAATTGAGGAAGAGTCACAACAAGCCCGCCCTCAGTCCCCTCTCGCAAAGGAGGGGAGTGGGCTGCGCGAAGAGCAGTCGCTGTTGCGTAAAGAACTTCTGCTCATCGATGCGCCCACTTTTGAACAAGGCTTCTCTGCCTTCTGCCGCATAACTATCAGCAGCCACGATGTGCAGCCTACGTCCCTCTCTAATGGAAGGAGCACGGGGGCAGGAGTTCAATTCTCCACCACACCCCAACCCATCTTTCACAAGAACTTTGACCTCGTCACAAATACTTTCAGTGACTACCTTGCGAAGGGGTACACGATTTATATCTTAGCAGACTCCCAAAAGCAAACGGATAGGTTGAAGGCCATATTTGAAGCTGAGCCGGACTCCACCATACACTTTACCCCTGTCTCCAAGACCCTGCATGCAGGATTCGCCGACAGCACCCTGAAAATCTGTCTCTTCACCGACCATCAGATCTTCGACCGTTTCCATAAATACCAACTCCGCAGTGACCGTGCACGAGGAGGAAAGGTGGCGCTCTCGCTAAAAGAATTACAGGAGTTTGAGGTGGGAGACTACGTAGTCCACGTAGATCATGGTGTAGGACGCTTCGGCGGCCTCATCCGAGTACCACAGCCAGATGGGCACATGCAAGAGATGATAAAAATCATCTACGACCGCGACGACGTGGTTTATGTAAGCATCCACGCCCTACATAAAGTCTCGAAATACAAAGGCAAGGAAGGCGAGCCTCCGCGCATCAGCCGCCTCGGTACAGGAGCCTGGGAGCGTATGAAAGAACGCACGAAGACCAAGATCAAGGACATCGCCCGCGACCTCATTCAGCTCTACTCCCGACGCCGCGAGGAGAAAGGTTTCGCCTACAGCCCCGACAGCTACCTCCAGCACGAACTCGAAGCCAGTTTCCTCTATGAAGACACTCCCGATCAGTTGAAAGCTACGACCGACGTGAAAGCTGATATGGAACGCTCACGACCCATGGATCGCCTCATCTGCGGTGATGTGGGATTTGGCAAGACAGAAGTTGCCGTGCGCGCCGCCTTCAAGGCTGCCGTCGACGGCAAGCAGACAGCCATCATGGTGCCCACCACGATTCTTGCCTTCCAACATTTCCGCACCTTCTCCGAACGTCTTCGCGACCTCCCCGTGCGAGTGGAATATCTCAGCCGGGCCCGCACTCCGAAACAGACACGCGAAATCCTTGATGACCTTGAAGCAGGAAAAATAGACATTATCGTTGGCACCCACAAGCTCATCGGCAAAGGCGTAAAGTTCAAAGACTTAGGACTACTTATTATAGACGAGGAGCAGAAATTCGGCGTTGCCACCAAGGAGAAACTGCGACAGATGAAGGTAAACGTAGATACCCTCACCCTCACCGCAACTCCCATCCCTCGAACGCTGCAATTCTCGCTTATGGGAGCTCGTGACCTAAGTGTTATCCAGACGCCGCCTCCCAACCGCTATCCCATTCAGACAGAGGTGCATACCTTCTCGCCCGAACTCATTGCCGAAGCAGTGAACTTCGAGATGAGCCGAGGTGGACAGGTGTTCATCGTCAACAACCGCATCTCACAGCTACCCGAACTGGAGCAAATCATTCATAAATATGTACCCGACGCCCGCGTAACCGTAGGGCACGGCCGCATGCACCCCGAGGAATTGGAGAAGGTGATGGTGGCCTTCGCCTCCTACGACTACGACGTACTGATCTCCACCACCATCATCGAGAGCGGATTGGATATCCCCAACGCCAACACCATCATCATCTGCGGCGCCAACAATTTTGGCCTCAGCGACTTGCACCAGATGAGGGGGCGCGTGGGACGATCGAACAAGAAAGCGTTTTGCTACCTCATGGCACCTCCATTGGCAGCCCTGCCGCAAGACGCACGCCGCCGACTGCAAGCCATTGAAAACTTCTCGGATCTCGGTAGCGGAATCCATATCGCCATGCAAGATCTCGATATTCGTGGAGCCGGAAATCTGTTAGGCGCCGAGCAAAGCGGATTCATCGCCGACTTGGGCTATGAGACCTACCAGAAGATTCTATCCGAGGCCGTGAAAGAACTGAAGAACGAGGAGTTCAAAGACCTCTTCGCCCAGCAGGTGGCTTCAGGAGAGGTCACCAGCGGCGAGGACTTTGTCGATGAATGTCAGCTGGAAAGCGATGTGATGATGTCATTCCCGGAATCCTTCGTGCCGGGCTCCACGGAACGTATGCTCCTCTACCGCGAACTCGATGGTCTGGAGAACGATGCCGCCGTGGAGGCCTACCGCCGTCGCCTCGAAGACCGCTTTGGTCCCATCCCCGAGCAGGCCGAGGAACTCATCCGCGTGGTGCAGCTACGGCGTCTGGGGAAATACTTTGGAGCCGAGCGCATCGTACTGAAAATGGGACGGATGCGCCTCTATTTCCTAAAAGACAAAGACTCTCCCTTCTTCCTGTCCTCCGCCTTTGGGCAGTGCATCGCTTACTCTACCATCCATGTCGCCGATTGTCGCTTCGACCAGGCTAACGGCCGCCGCTCGCTCCTCATCCAGGGAGTGAACAGCGTCAGACAGGCTTGCGAAGTACTGGAGGAAATGCAGGGAATGAAAGAGTGATTCAGATTAGCTTTTTTCACAAAAAAAATGCTGCCGGCAGGAATTGCCGACAGCATAAACGGGAAGTGGAAAGAATTTGTGGAAACCTGAAAGATTATTTCTTTCCGTTCTTCTGATAGTAATCGAGTCCGCGACGAACATTCTCAATAACAGCCTCGGAGGAATAGGTAGCACCCGTTATGACATCTACCTGCTGAGCAGCAGCCTTCTTCACGGTGAGACCGTTCCATTTCGAGAGAAGATCGCGCTTGATGAGGGCAAAGTACTTGGGAGTCTCCACATTGCGCAGTGCCTCTACACGCTCAATCTTATCTTTCTTGATGTAGATCTTCAGGGGAGTAGTTCCTGCATAACCTTCTACATCTTCAGAGAGAGAAGTGGTATTGATGACCGTCAGTCCGTCTTCTTTTGAAATTACATCGTCAGCGGGACGCAGGCTCATCAGCCCAAATCCCAATAAAACCGTGGCAATAGCCACAAAAAGGGTCTTTTGTTTCATCATTCGTATTTGTTGTTACTGCATCTTTGACACCTGCCGCGGAAAAAGGTTTAACCGCGGCGCCTACGTGTCAGTTCCACAAGGCGGCTCATCTGATTCGGGATACGAATCTGCTGCGGACATTTCGGCAGACATTCTCCGCAATCCTGACAAGCCGTGGCACGCGCCAGTTCGGGAATAGCCTTCCGATAAGCCTCGGTATAAGCACGTTGTTTCTCTATGTAATCAGCAGCCGTGGATTCGGGAAGAGGCAGCAGTCCCTTGGTGACTGCGTCGTTGTAAAAAGCAAAGTTACTGGGAATATCCACGCCGTAGGGACAAGGCATGCAATAAGCGCAGGTGGTGCAACCGATTGTGGGGAAGCCAGACATCTGGTCAGCAATGCGGGCCAACAGCTCGTCTTCTGCCGGTGAGCAAGGCTGCAACGGCGAGAAAGTGGCCACATTCTCTTCCATGTGTTCCATTCGGTTCATACCACTGAGTACCGTAAGCACATTCGGACGGGAACCCACCCAGCGGAAGCCCCAACGAGCCGGACTGTCGTCGGGTCGCACGGCTTGCAACTGGGTCTTAATATCATCATTTACGTTTGCCAGTCCTCCACCACGAATAGGCTCCATAATAACAGCCTGTATGCCAAGCTTTTCGAGGCGGCCATAGAGGTACTCTGCATCTGCATCTGAACGACGGCGTCCCCGTCCGGCATGACGCCAGTCGAGGTAATTCATCTGTATCTGAACGAAATCCCAATGGTACTCATCATTGTGGTCGAGCAGGTAGTCGAAAGCGCTGACATCACCATGATAACTGAATCCGAGGTGACGAATTCGCTTGGCCTCGCGCTCCTTGAGAAGGAAGTCCAGCAGACCATTATCGAGGAAACGACCTTTCAGTCCATTAACGCCACCGCCGCCGATAGAGTGCAGCAGGTAGTAGTCGATGTAATCCACCCGCAGCTTGCGGAAACTGTTCTCATACATCTCTTTGGCGCGGTCGAACTCCCAGAGCTGCTGGTTCTGGTTGCTCATCTTCGTTGCCACATAGTACTTGTCGCGCGGGTAGCGGCTGAGGGTACGTCCTACGACCTCCTCATTACGGCCGCCACCATACATGGGAGCCGTATCGAAGTAATTGACTCCATGGGCAATAGCATAATCCACCAAACGGTCAACATCTTCCTGTTCACGCGGCAGACGCATCATACCGAATCCCAGCAGCGAGATGGCTTCACCGGTACCGTTCTGAACGCGGTAGGTCATTCGGTTTTCTGAGCCGGGAGTTGGGTCGTCGGGACGAGAAGAAGTAGCGAGGGCACTGAGAGGACTCATTGCCATGAGGGCTGAACCCAAACCAAGACGCCGTAGAAATTGACGGCGGTTGATTTCCTGTAATTCTTTTTTGGACATAGTCAAATTTTATTAAGAGTTTGTGTAATAAGTTCAAACGTAGAAGTCGGGAATGCTGACGGGTGCAAATCCACGACGAAGACTCTCCTCGGAGAGGGGGATTATGCTACACCAGGTAGCCAGGTCTTGTATGTCAATACCAAAAGCTTCGCCCGTGGTGAGGGCGGCAATTAGTCGACGATTCATTTCCAGCGTCATCTCCTCGTGGGAAGGGCGGCCGGTATCATGCAGTTCTATGCGGCCTTGAGTTCCAATGAACAGCAAGCGGCGATCATAGGGTTGCTCGGTCATCACATCATGACGCAGCAGAATGGTGCGACCGCGGCGCGTACGGATAAGCGTCGTGGTATGGTCTCCATTTTGGAAATAGGGAGCTTCTTCGCGCACGCGTTCCTTATATATAATGGGACCCGTCAGGGCGGAAGTATCCATACAAACCAACGTCTCGAGGAAATCCGAACGACCAATATCCATCGCTTGACAGATGGGGCCCAACTCGTGCGTGGGATAGAGGTCACCACGACGCTGACGGTTCATTTCCAGTCGCCATGTGGTCCAACGGTCGTCAAGACAGTGGTAGTAGTTTCCTTCGGCATGAACGAGTTCCCCGATATCTCCCTTGTGAATTGCGGCTATCGCCTCTTCCAGCTGGCGCTCGAAGCAAGCGTTCTCCAGCAGAAAACAACGACGGTGCGAGGCAGCAGCCGTCTGCAGCAACTCACGGATCTCCTCCATCGTCGTAGCTGCCGGTACCTCGATAGCCACATCCTTTCCCTGCCGCATCGCTTCAACGGCGATTTGAGGGTGCGAAGTCCAGTCCGTGCATATATAAACGAGATCCACCTGCTCCAACTGGCAAGCCTGACGGTAGGCGTCTGGGCCATCGAGACAGACCGGGCTGACTCCTTCGGGTAACAGCTGGCGTGCAGCAGCAACGTTGGATGCACTGAGGTCGCAGAGTACTGCAATCTCAGCCGACTCCACGGGCAACATCAGCCGCAGGGTGGAACGCCCGCGTTCACCCAATCCCACAAAAGCCACGCCGATGCGTTGCTCTTGCCGAAGAGGCTCCGATGAAGCCTGTTTGTTATCAATTCTTGTCACTCTGGAGGTCAATAAGGAGTTTTTCCGCTGCAAAAATAACGCTTTTTCAGGAAAAGTCGCCCTTCATCCGAAAAAAAACGCACGAACGCACCCAAAATGAAAGTTTTTTTGTATTTTTGTCACAGCTTTATTGAAAAAAGCAGTCATTATCATCCATTTTTGCTAATAAACATCTCCTATAACAAGAACCCTATCGTAACTATGAAGAAATTCATGACCCTGGCCCTGCTGACCGTGCTCAGTTTGACCGCCAATGCACAAAACATTCAACTGCATTATGACTTTGGACGTCATCTATATCCTAATGAAGAAGAGACACGCCAGATAGCCACTCTTACCTTTGAGCACTACCGGCCTGACCGTTTGGGAAGCATCTTCTACTTCATTGACTTGGACATCTATGCCAAGGGACTCAAAGGTGCATATCTGGAATTCAGCCGCGAATTCAATATAGGAAAGAAAGGTTTTGCTATTCACGGCGAATACAATGGTGGATGCACCACCAGCAAAGGTGCTACATGGGCTGCCCAGTTCCAGCACGCCTTCCTGCTGGGTCCTGCCTTCAACTGGCACAACTCCGATTACAGCTTCACCTGCGGGGTGCAAGCGATGTATAAACATTACCTCAAAGGAGTGAACAACGCGAAAGCCTATCCGGGCTTTCAGCTGACAGGAGTCTGGGGCTGGACCTTTGGCAAAGAGAAGATGTTCACCTTCTCCGGCTTCATCGATTTCTGGAGAAATCACAAAGGGAACGACGAATACAACGTCATCATTCTGACCGAGCCGCAGTTCTGGTTCAACCTGAACGGAGTGACAAAGGCGAAGACCAATCTAAGTATTGGAACCGAGATAGAAATAAGCAATAACTTCGTTATCAACGAAGCAAACTCCAAGACCTTCTTCGTCAATCCTACGCTGGCTCTGAAGTGGACGATGTAAGCTGAGTGAAAGCCTGCCAAGGTCCTTCGGTAGGCAGCGGAGCTTCGACAAAAATCTCTTCGTGCGATACGGGATGGACGAAACGAATACTTCGTGCATGAAGGCTGATACTGCCGTCGGGGTTGCTGCGCGGCGCACCGTACTTCAGATCACCTCGAATGGGACACCCCATGGCAGCCAGCTGGCAGCGAATCTGATGATGGCGTCCCGTATGAAGGTGTACCTCAAGCAGGTGGTAGCGATCGGAATGACCTAATACGCTGTAATCCAATACGGCCTTCTTTGCCCCCGGCCGCTCATGGTCGTAGGCAAAGCTCTTGTTCTTCTGTTCGTTTCGAACAAGATAATGTGTAAGAACACCTTCCGGTTCTTTCGGAAGGTTTTGTGTCAGTGCCCAGTAGGTCTTCTTCACCTCACCCGTACGGAACAGCTCGTTCAGACGAGTGAGCGCCTTACTGGTACGCGCAAAGACAACCACCCCACTAACGGGGCGATCCAGACGATGCACCACCCCAAGAAATACGGCTCCGGGCTTCGCGTACTTCTCCTTTATATACAATTTCACCGTCTCGGAGAGCGGGGTATCGCCGGTTTTGTCGCCCTGGACGATTTCGCCTGCACTCTTCGAGACGATGATGATGTGGTTATCCTCGTAAAGAACAGTCATCCGACTTTTTCCTCTTTTAAGACTGTTTCTCTTTTATCGCTTTTTCTATAACAATCATCAAAGAGTCTGCTTTTGGGGCAAGAACCTTGTCAGCATCCACTTTACAATTGTCCAAGAAGTGTTTTGCTGCGTAAGGATCACCTTTTTTCAACGTGTCCTCTGCACAATAATAATAACTCCATGCAATAGATTTAGGTGTATCACAGGAATGAAACAATGTCATTGAGCAGATGAGCGAAACAAAGATTAGTATCGAAATATTCCTCTTCATATCTGGAAACTTTGTTTTTTGCAAGACCGTTTACATGTTCATGCCGCCATCGATCTGGATGACCTGACCGCTGACATAGGAGCTAAGGTCGCTGGCGAGGAAGAGAGCCACGTCAGCCACGTCCTCGGGCTTACCGCCACGACGGAGAGGAATCTTCTTCATCCAGTCCTCGCGTACAGCGTCGGACAGCTGAGCGGTCATGGCAGTCTCGATGAAGCCGGGAGCAATGGCATTGGCACGGATGCCCTTGGGTCCCATTTCCTGAGCGATACTCTTGGCGAGGGCTATCATACCAGCCTTCGAAGCGGCATAGTTGGCTTGACCGGCGTTGCCGTGAACACCCACGACACTGGCCATATTGATAATGGAACCTCCACGCTGACGCATCATCACGGGCACCACGGCGTGAATGAAGTTGAAGGCGGACTTCAGGTTGACACCTATCACAGCGTCCCACTGAGCCTCGCTCATGCGAAGCATCAGGCCGTCCTTGGTGATACCTGCGTTGTTGACGAGCACGTCGATGGTGCCGAAGTCTTCCTTGACCTGCTTCACCAGTTCTTCAGTCTCTGCGAAGTCAGCAGCGTTGCTGGCATAACTCTTGCACTTGACGCCGAGAGCGGCTATTTCAGTTTGTGTCTCCTCGTTCACGGCGAGGTCGGTGAATGCGATGTTTGCGCCTTCTGCGGCGAATCGGAGGGCAATGGCCTTGCCAATACCCCTTGCTGCGCCAGTGATGAGCGCAGTCTTTCCTTCTAATAGTTTCATCTTTATGGTTTATGAAATAATGGTATTTTTTTCGCGCCCTAGGGCTTTGCGAAGGATGTTTGTGACAATCGGACGGGTAATTCCAATATTCATGCCAGTTCCTACCCGGCCATAAATATACGGCACTTCCAGTCCTCGCGCGCACCCTTGTATTATATCGGTGTAGAGATCGATATTCTCAATATCAAAGATGCCTTCGCGCTGTCCGTCCTCAAGGGTCTTGGCGATAATGTCACGCTCCTTCTTATCGTATTTTTTTCGCACACGTTCCACCTGCCAGATATTGCGGAAGAACTCGGCGCGGAGGTTTCCGTTGCGCTCCACCGCCTCCTTCATAAGGCTAAGATGGGCGAACATCAGTTCGACAAGTTTCTCGAGGGGTGGCAGTTGCTTGCGCGCCACAGCCAGGAAGGTCGATGAGATGCGTTGCAATTCGCCATTAATGACTGCAGAATAAATCTCATCCTTACTCTTGAAATAAATGTAGAGAGTACGACGCCCCTTACCTGATGCCTCGGCGATGTCGTTCATCGTCGTGTACTCGAAGCCCTTTTTGGCGAATAACTGACGGGCAACGTCAATGAGCAAAAGTTTGGTCTTTTGTAGTGGCATATTTATCTTCGTTCTGCAATTGCGGTGCAAAAGTAGCGGAATTGTTTCATTTAAGCAAGAAAAAGAGGCACACTTTTTGCGCAAGTGTGCAAAAAGAGGTCTTTTCTCACACTTTTTCACAGAAAAGTTTGGCGGTTTCACTTTTTTGCCGTACCTTTGCACCCGCAAACGAGAAAAATACATCGCGGAGTGGAGCAGTTGGTAGCTCGCCAGGCTCATAACCTGGAGGTCGCATGTTCGAGTCCTGCCTCCGCAACAAAGAGAAGAGAGAGTGTCGCCTGCGGCAATCTCTCTTTTCGCTAAAAGGAAAAATACGTGCGGTTCGCCCTCATACAAAAACGAAGGCGCCAAGAGGGAAGCAGGTGAGAATCCTGCACAGTCCCGCTGCTGTGAGCTCCATCATCGGACGGACAACAAGCCACTGACAGAACAATGTCGGGAAGGTGTCGGTCCAGGAGTAAGTCAGAAGACCTGCCGTGCGAAATATCAACAGACTGCGAGGACGGTCTTAACAGATCTGAGAAATGTTTAACCCAATAACAAAACAAAGTAACATGAAAAAGTACCTTTTGGCTTTCGCTGTGCTCGCTATGAGCATGGCAGTATTCACTTCGTGCCGCAGCGACGATGAAGAGGAACTGCTTCCGCCCATCATCACGGCAAACTTTTCTGAAGCAGATCTCACCATCAAGGAGGGAGAGACATTTGTTCTCGAACCCAAGTACGCCAATGTTGATGAGAAGACCACGTATGAGTGGACTTGCAGAGATGCCGTCATTAGCAAAGAGCCCAAGCTCACGTACATCTTCTATGAATATGGAACCTACGCCATTCGACTGAAAGTCACGACCAAAGCCGGCACATCACAGCAGGATTTTAGGGTCACGGTGAACGAGAACCTGCTGACCGTGGATTTCGAAGGCGAATACTGGAGCAAGTGGATTCCTTCTGGTCAGGCTTTCGGCTGTAATCTCATCTACGGCGAAGAGGCTTTCAGTTACCATTGGAACGACAGCATCACAGGCCTCTCTGGTGGCTTGACATTGGCTTGGGGTGGTCAAAGTGGCTTTGCAGAAGGCGGAGCAGCTATCTCCAACTACATCGACAGCAACCTACAGGAGCATGCCACAGCAGATTATCAGCTTTCTGTTCCCAAATCTAACGGTAGCAAGAACTTTGTGGTCGTCTATTGTGGCTCGCCCGTCACCATCAGCTTCCCCAAAGACACAAAGCACGTCATCAAGTCCATCGACTTTGGTCCTACGACCTATGAGCTGGGTGTGGTCAAGTATGGTAACGATTATGCTAAATCGCTGGCCGAAGAAGGTCACTTGTACGTGGACATCATGGCAGACAACGACCCCGACAGAGTCACAAGATTGAATCTGGCTAAAAACGGAAAGCTCCTCGAGGAATGGTCGACCTGCAGACTCCAAGGCCTAGACGCAGTCAACAGCCTCACCTTTACCATGGGAGGTACTGACTCGTCTGTATGGGATGGTGTCACTTACCTCAACACTCCCGCTTATTTCGCTTTCGACAACATCGTCGTGAAGCCCTAAATGAACCGCATCGCAGTTCATACTCGCATTATCAGCAAGCTGCTGGCAGTCATCGTACTGCTGGCAGCTTGTTCCAATTCTGACCCTGGCACCGAAGAAGAGCAATTCAATACCGAGGGGCAGGGTGTCTTTATACTCTGTGAAGGCAATTTCAATGCAGGAAACGCTACCCTCTCCTACTACGACCCGGAGACGCGAAAAGTGGAGAATGCCGTTTTCCAACGCGCCAACGACCGCAAGTTAGGCGACACAGGACAAAGCATCACCCTACACAAAGGAACTGCCTATATTGCTGTAGAGAACAGCGGTATTATTTGGGCAATCGATGCCAACAGTTTCCGCGTTCGTGGTCAAATGGTTACAGGCCAGACCGAGCACATGATGAATCCGCGATACATCCATTTCCTCAACGACGAGAAAGCCTACGCCACCGATCTATACTCCCCATACATCACCGTCTTCAACCCACAGACAATGACCTACCTCGCCAGCATCAAGACTGAACAGCCAGAAGCTTACGGCTACAGTTCGACAGAACAGATGGTGCGCTACGGAAAGGAGGTCTTCACCAACTGCTGGAGCTACAGCAATAAAGTCCTCGTCATCGACAGCGAACGAGACATACTATCCGACAGCATCACCCTCTCCAGTTGGCAACCCAAGAGTATGGCACTCGACGCTCACGGGAAACTGTGGGTAGTGACGGATGGCGGTTTTGCCACGGACGAGGAAAGCTTTGGCGATAACATTCCTCACCTCTATCGTATCGATGCCGCCACTCACCAGGTTGAACTCGACCAAACGCTGGACACCGATGAGGGGGGAGTCGTCTTGGCCACCAACCCAGATGCCACCGTGCTATACCTTATTAATAATGATGTCTATCGGATGGAAATCACAGAAAACCATGTACCTGTGCGTCCCTTTATCCAAGCTAACCGCAACGAACGCGGCGTGCGCCACAAACTCTATGGAATAGGAGTGAATCCTCACAACGGTGAGATCTATGTGGCAGACGCTGTGGACTATAGTCAGTCGGGTGTGGTGCGTCGCTACAGCGCTGATGGTATCCTTCTTGACCAATTCCGAGTAGGCATCAATCCGAATGGTTTTGCATTCAAATGAAGCAGGCAATCTTCCATATATTGTACCTCGTCCTCGTGGTTTGTCTAATGGCAGGCTGCCACGATGACATTGCCACTCCTGATTCACCTGAAGAACCTGTTGATTCCATCGGTCCACTTCCCACTATTGCCTGGGACGAAGCCTCGGCACGCTTCCGCATCTATACCGACGAGACGCTAACCTTGGTACCCATAGTCGGGAACACCGATTCCACTTCAACTTTTCTGTGGACCATGAACGACAGCGTCGTCAGTCGCGAATCCCACTACTCTTTTTTCTCTTCCAAGCCAGGCGAGTTCTTCGTCCGCCTCGTGGTCACTAACCGCTATGGCAGCACGGAGGACGAGGCCAAGATTACCGTGCTCCAAAGCGAGAACACCCAGCTGCCCGAGATTCCAGCAGAGCAGCGTTTGTGGTATACGGCATGGAACGAGATAAACATTGCCAAGGGACGAACCATCAAGGTGAAAGTCCACCCACTCAAAATCCCCGAATATGCCAACTTCCTGTGGTCGCTGGACAACGCTCCATTCGAAGCAAGTACACTCCCAGATAAACTGGAATATCTCTTCAACGTTTCAGAACAAGGGCAGCATACCCTCACCCTCCTGATGGAATCGCCCGCCGCAATGGCTACACAAACCTTCCACATCAACGTCTGTCCGACGGCTGGAACTTATCGTCGTAGCTTTGAAGGCGCAGCGATGGTCAACAAGATCTACGAGTTCATGCCAGCCCCAGGGCATCAGGTCAACGGATACATCATCGTCGGCGACTCCTACCCTGAGGACTGCACCCACGAGCAGGCCTGCGACACCGTACTAGCTCATTTCCAACGTCGTTGGTCCATCAGCCTCGGCTCACAAGGTGGCTATCTCATTGCGGGTTTTGACCATAGCGTCAGAAATTCCGGTGGCGACTACGACCTTTGCATCAAGGGTAATCCCTACAACTACCAATCCGAGCCCGGTATCATCTGGGTCAGTCAGGATGACAACGGTGACGGGCTCCCTAACGATCAGTGGTTTGAGTTGGCGGGTTCAGAATACGGCACCGCGCGCCACACCACCGATTATGCCATCACCTACTACCGCCCCGCCGCCAAGAGGTCTGCCACTGCCTGGCGCGACTGCTTTGGGGAGACAGGTTACGTACCTTATATGAGCTATTGGAATCCGCATGACTTCTACTGGCAGTCGTGGGTGGAGGGCGACGTACACACCTATTTCGGTTCCCGTCTTGAAGACCGCAGCACCTACGTGGGCGGCATCTCCGATATCCCGCCCTACGACTGGGGCTACGCAGACAACCTCGGCAGCGACTTCATCAATGGACCAGCCGGCAAGATGAACTACTTCCGCCTCTCCAACGCTCGCACATGGGACGGAGAGCCTGCAAATCTCGATTACATCGACTTCATCAAGATTCAAACCGCACAAACCGGAAGTACTCAGAATCTGGGCGACATCAGTACCGAGATTTATTACATCAGTGACTATCATTGCGAGTAGGGTATTATGAATTATGCTTTGTGAATTGAGAATTAGATGTCTATTGGCTTCATGGTTGTGTGTCTGTGTATGTCTTGCGCAGAAAGACAGCATCATGCATGAAGTCAACATCCTGGCTCCTCGCCGCCTCAGTGACACAGGCATTCAACGCACCACCCTCGACACTACCGTACTGCATCAGAACGTGGCTCTATCGATGTCGGACATCCTGACGCAGCATTCCTCCCTATTTATTAAAAGCTACGGCCGTGCCACAGAATCAACGGCCGAATTTCGCGGCACCTCACCCAGTCACACTCAGGTTCTTTGGAATGGATTGAAGATCAATTCTCCCATGCTTGGTACTGTGGATTTCAGCACTATTCCCTCCTACTTCGTGGACGAGGCTAATCTCCTGCACGGCGCTTCTTCGTTGGCGTTGACGGGTGGAGGTCTGGGAGGAGCTGTGGACCTTGCCACACAACCGGTCCGCCAACAAGGTTGGGGCTTACAGTACATCCAAGGCATAGGCTCATATTCTACCTTCGACCAGTTCCTGCGCTTCAACTACGGCGGCAATCGATGGAGCAGCAGTACACGTGTCGTTTACTCCACCAGTAAGAACAACTTCCACTATACCAACTATGACAAGAAGGTGGATGAACGTGACGCAGAGGGTAACATCATCCACTCCTATCATCCCACAGAGCAGAACCAAAGCGGATACTTCCACGACTTCCACATCCTCGAAGACTTTTTCTATAAGCCATCCGGAAAATTCGGAGGCCAAGTGGGAGCCTCCATCTGGTATACCCACAGCCTTCGTGGCCTTCCCTTCCTCAGTGTCAGCTACCGCGACGACAGCGACTTCCGCAACGAGCAGCTGCAGGATATCGTACGTGGCGTCGTCTCTTGGCAAAGGGCCTTCGGCACACAATGGAACCTCGATACTCGCGTGGGCTACACCTTCCAATCCATCGCCTACGACTACAGTGTGAAGAATGGAGCCGCTGCCGCCTCAACCATCACCGATTCCCACAGCTACAGCCAGCAGGCCTACCTTCAGGCTAAAGCCGACTACTCCCCGGCCGCAGACTGGCTGCTTACTGCTAACTTAGGTCTCACCTATAACCACGTTCGCAGCCACGACCGCAGCCCGTTCCATATTGGCGACAACTACAACGAAGGGCGCATGGAGAGCACACTCAGCCTCTCTGCCAGATACCGCCCCACCTCGCGACTGGCATTCTCCGCCATCTTGCGCGAAGAGCTCTACCGCACAGACCTCGTGCCGATTATCCCTGCCTTCTTTGCGGAGTATACTCTTCTCAAGCCTCGCTCGTCAAATCCAATCTCCCTCGTGGCTAAAGCCTCCATCGCTCGCAACTACCGTTATCCAACAATGGATGATCTCTATTTCAAGCCTGGTGGCAATCCCAATCTCCAACCAGAACGCGGCTTCACCTACGATGGAGGACTGGAATTCTCACTCTCCCATTCTTACAAATCAGGAACAGACCTCTCCCTCCATGCGAACCTGTCTGCCTTCGATTCTTACATCAATGACTGGATTCTTTGGATTCCCAACGCCAAAGGCTACTGGCAACCCTCGAATCTGAAGAAAGTGCATAACTACGGCGTGGAACTCTCCCTGCAATCAGACTTGCAGCTACCTCGCGACTGGCAGTTCTCACTGACGGGCAACTACGCTTACACTCCCTCACTCAACCAGAGCGAAGACCTCGATGCCGCCGATGCCTCCTACGGCAAGCAGCTCGTCTATGTCCCCCTCCACTCTGCCAACCTCACAGTTCAACTGCGTTGGCGAACTTGGAGCCTCAGCTACCTCTGGCATTCCTACAGCGAGCGCTATACCACCACCAGCAACGAGGTCGGCTACATCACCGGCCGCCTCAAGCCCTACTACATGAGCGACCTCACCCTCGAAAAGCAGTTCCGCTGGCGACCCCTTCAGCTCTCACTGAAAGCCGTCATCTATAATCTCTTCGGCTCTGAGTATATCACGGTTCTCTCCCGCCCCATGCCCGGCCGCCACTTCGAAATCTTCGCAGAAATTAAACTCCCATAACTCACCATGCGCAGCCATTATACATTATATATTATATATTATACATTAGCCATTGTGGCAACGATGGTCATCTGCTCCTGCTCTGGCCGCAGCACCACCTCTTCAGGCTTTGAGCCCGTCTCTCTACGCTATGCCACTAACCTTACCTGTGAGCGCGGCGAGGGTTTCAGCATTTGGACCCTGCGCAACCCTTGGGACACCACCCAAGTGCTGCATCGGTACATTCTCCAGCATGAAACACTCGTCCAGCCCGATTTCTCAATTTTCAATTTTCAATTTTCAATTATAAAGACTCCCGTCCGCCACGCAGGCGTTGCTACCGCCGTTCATTGCGGACTCCTCGACGAATTAGGTGTGGGAAGTGCTATTGCGGGGGTCTGTGAGAAAGAGTATATCGACCTGCCCGTAGTCAACGAGGGACTGGCCGCTGGACGCATCGCCGATTTTGGCAACGGCATGAATCCCAATATCGAACGCATCATGGACGTCGCGCCGGACATCCTTTTGCTCACCCCCTTCGAGCACAGTGGTGGCTACGGTCGCGTGGAGCGTCTGGGCATTCCAATCATCGAATGTGCTGAGTATATGGAAGTCTCACCACTGGCCCGCGCCGAGTGGATACGCTTCTACGGTGAATTATTTGGTGTCTCCGAACGCGCTGACAGCATCTTCCACGAAGTGGAAAGCAACTACCTCGCCCTGAAAGAGAAGACCCACTCCAAAGCCTCTCCCGTAAAGGCGGGGGTGAGTCTTCTCACCGAGATGCTCTACGGTGGCCAGTGGTTCGTACCCTGCGGCCAGAGCACCATGGGCATGATGTTCGCCGATGCTGGTGCCAACTACCTCTTTGCCAACCGTAAGGGCAGCGGCAGCATCGCCCTTTCTTTCGAAACCGTACTCGATGAGGCACAGAATGCTGACGTTTGGCTCGTGAAGTTCAACAGCCAGCAACCCCTCACCTACTCCAGCCTCGCTACAGACTATCAGCCCTATACCCGCTTCCGCGCCTACCAGCAGCGCCATATCTACGCATGCGACCTCGCCCATAATCATTTCTACGAGGAGACACCCTTCCATCCCGACCGTCTCCTGCGCGATCTCATCTGCATTCTCCATCCGGAACTTCTCCCAGACCAGCAACCAGTCTATTACCATCCCCTCCAGGAGTAAATTCCACTCCTTTCCTTATTATATTTACACCACAGATTTCACAGATTACACAGATAAATCATAAGCAAAGGATTCATCGGACTAATTGGGTGTACAAACAACAGGCAATTGGGGTCGTAATAAACGATTTTTGGCAGAACTAAGAGCTTAGGAAAAACTTTTCTGAAGATTCTTTGGCCATTCGGACATTTTGTGGTATTTTTGCCCTCAGAAACCAACAAACCAACCTATTTATGCACACATTACGTCTTTATTTCGCAGCGCTTATCCTGCTGCTGTTTCCCCTGGGCCTTTCTGCTCAGAAGATTGTAAATCCGCGACCCTTCACCATCCCAGCCATCCACGAATGGAAGGGTGGAACGGGTCAACTGCAACTCACCTCCCAGAGCCGCATCCTCTACTCCGATGCCCGTCTGCGCATTGCCGCTGAAGCCTTGGCCCGCGACCTGCAGACAAATGGTCTCACCCTCTCTGTGGCCGAAGGTAACAAGGCTGCTGAAGCCGATATCCTTTTTGTCTATCGTCCCCAGAAAAAGCTGGGCGAAGAAGGATACACCATTGATATCACCAAAAGCGTCCGCATCGAAGCCACCGAACGAGGTGCCTATCACGCCGCACAAACCCTCCTTCAAATAGGCCAGTCCCTGCCCCAAGGCCACATCGCTGACCGTCCGGACTACCCTCTGCGCGGAATCGTGCTGGACTGCGGACGCAAGTACATCCCACTGGACTACCTGCGTCGCCTGGTGCGCACAATGGCCTATTATAAGATGAATACCCTCGAGGTGCACCTCAACGACCAGGGCTATCCGCCTTTCTTCTACAGCGACTGGAATCTGGTATATTCTGCCTTCCGTCTGGAGAGCGAGTTCTTTCCTGAACTCACAGCCCAAGATGGCAGCTACACAAAGGCCGACTTCCGCAATTTCATTATCGAAGCCGCCGCTCAGGGCGTGGAGATTATTCCTGAGATCGATGCTCCCGCCCACAGCCTCAGCTTCTCCCACTTCCGTCCTAGCCTGGGCAGTCAGGAGTTCGGCATGGACCACCTCGAGCTCACCAACCCCGAAGTGATTCCCTTCATCGACAGCCTCTATGCCGAGTATCTAGGTGGTCCGAACCCCGTCTTTGCCTGTCCGCGCGTTCATATTGGAACCGATGAATACAGCAATCGGAAACATGAAATCGTAGAGCTGTTCCGCAGCTTCACCGATCATCTCATCCACACCGTAGAGAGCTACGGCAAGCAAGCCGTGCTCTGGGGCTCACTCACTCATGCCAGGGGAACAACACCCGTGAAAGTAGATGATGTGCTGATGTTCGCCTGGTACAATGGTTATGCCAAGCCCGATTCCATGCACGCCCTTGGCTATCAGCTTGTTTGTGTACCCGACCGCTACACCTATATCGTACCTGCCGCAGGTTACTATAACGACTACCTTAATGTTCCGCGTCTCTACAAGGAATTTACTCCTGCCAACATCGCTGGAGTTCGTTTCGAGGAGCGCGACCCGCTCATCAAGGGCGGAATGTTTGCTGTTTGGAATGACGTCGTAGGAAATGGCATCGCCGTAGCAGACATCCATCATCGTATCATGCCTGCCCTGCAGGTAATCGCCGAGAAGACGTGGGCTGTAGACACCATTCGCACCTGTCAGGAGTGGCAACGTCTGGCCAACAACATCAGCGAGGCGCCTGGCATCAACGATCTCGGACGCTACCCGAAGGGCATTGTCTTCGAGAACGCGAAGGTGGAGGCCGGCTCCCAGCGCCCCATTCAGCACATCGGCTGGCCCTATCGTGTCAGCTTCGAGGTAGAGGCTGCTCAGGAAGCCCGTGGCACAGCCCTCTTCCGTAGTGACGATGCCGAGTTCTACATCTCCGATCCTGCCACCGGTCGCCTGGGCTTCATCCGCGACGGTTACCTCTTCAGCTTCCGCCACACGCTGCGTCCAGGTGTAAAAGAGCGCATCGCCATCGAGGGCGACAATCGCGAGACCCGCCTCTATGTTAACGGAAAGCTTGTAGAGACCCTCACCCCCCAGCTTCGCACCTTCCCCAAAGACAAGAGTTTCAAGATTTACCG
>Ga0265299_10001269_pt1 | contig 29438 bp, 24 predicted proteins | sample AusTroGonzalo_MG_4_FD_193485 | JGI IMG/M metagenome (GOLD analysis project Ga0265299, IMG submission 193485) | Bovine rumen microbial communities from tropical cattle in Woodstock, Queensland, Australia - Gonzalo_02 | ecosystem: Host-associated > Mammals > Digestive system > Stomach > Rumen ... | reverse complement strand
GCATGCGTCTGCGCCATCATCGCACGGCTCAGGAGCGCGGCGTAAAATGCCTCATTTCCTCAACGAATTAAAATCGCACCCTGGCAATCAAGCAACCAATTGTGAGGTGACAGGGCTAAAATTTGGTATAATTGTAGGCATGAAATCCACTCCTTACGCCCAAAGGCTGCTGTCGGCATTCCTGCTGACGACTCTTGCTGTCGCGGCGAACAACGCCGCCGCCGAGACGCTGTGGCCCAGCTCTAACACCGTGATGCGTGCACAAAAAGACTCTTCCATCGCAATGCTCGCCAACGGATCCGTTGAAGTGAAAACCGGCGACAAGGCGCCTTGGCCGGGCGTACGCATGGACTTCGCCAAAGGCGAGGCCGACCTCTCGCGCTTCCAACGCTTCGTAGTGGCGGTAAGCAACACCACGGATAACGCCTGCGCTGTGCTTCTCAGCGTCAAGGGACGCAACACGCAGGGGCAGGGGCCTTGCGGGTACGTAGTGCTGAAGCCGCGCGCAACAGGCGACATTATAGCCTATGCAAACACACTTCCATGGGCGCTCGACGAGCCGCTGAACCTCGTTGGCATGAACGGCCACCCATGTGGTTATGACAACGCCGGCGGCGGATTCAACATCCGGCATACGACTTCTTTCCACATCTTCTTCGCGCAGACCGGAATGCCTGGCGGATTCAGCGTGCTACGTGTTTCTGCGGACGGCGACGGCACCCCGCCGTCCAAGATACTGCCGGCAAAGACGTTCCTTCCGTTTGTCGACCGCTTTGGACAATTCGCCCACGACGACTGGCCGGGGAAGGTGCATGGCGAAGAGGAACTCAGGCGCACGAAGGACGACGAGGATGCCTGGCTCGCCGCAAACGGCGCATCGCCGATCCAAGAGACGGACCGCTTCGGCGGATGGGCTGGCGGTCCGCAACTCAAGGCGACGGGGTTCTTCAGGACGGAGAAGGTCAACGGGAAATGGTGGCTAGTCGACCCAGATGGACGCCTCTTCTTCTCGCACGGCATCGACTGCGTGGGCATTGGCAGCGGCACCACCGGCATCTGTTTCCGCGAAAACTACTTCGCGTGGACGCCGCAAAAGGACGATCCCGTATTCGGCAAGTTCTGGGGACGCTGCACACGTCCTGCCGCGCACGGCTTCTACAAGGAGCCGAACCACGTTCCATACGACACCTTCAGCTTTGCAAACGCGAACCTGCGCCGCAAGTACGGCGAGAAATGGCAGTCAGAGTACATCGACCGCGCCCATCGCCGCCTTCGCGCATGGGGCATAAACACCATCGCCAACTGGAGCTGGTCCGCTATATACTCGCTTGACCGCACGCCCTACACGCTATGCCTTGACACGGGCGGAACGCCGCGCCTCAAGGACTCCACGGGCTGGTGGGGCGCGCTGCCCGACCCGTTCAGTCCGGAATTCGAAAAGAAGCTGCGCGAACGCGCCCGTTCCGCCGCGAAGACAATGCGCGACGATCCGTGGTGCATCGGCGTGTTCGTGGACAACGAGCTTTCCTGGAACAACGAAGAGCGCATGAAGGACGTAGCGGAGCGGTACTTCAGCACCGTCCGCTGCGTGATCCGCGAGGAACTGCCGAACCATCTCTACCTCGGATGCCGAATCGCGTGGGGCACAGACGTCATCTACCGCGCCGCTGCGCGCCATTGCGATGTCGTGAGCGTAAACATCTACAAGCGCACTCCAATAGACAATCTTCCGCCAGACGCGGAAGACAAGCCCCTGATCAACGGCGAGTTCCACTTCGGCGCGCTGGACAGAGGCATGTTCCATACAGGACTTGTGGCGACGCGCAGCCAAGACGATCGTGCGCAGTGCTACCGCGACTTCGTAAACGCCTGCCTGGACCATCCGCGATTCGTGGGAACGCACTGGTTCCAATGGCAGGATCAGGCGCTGACTGGACGCGGCGACGGAGAGAACTACCAGGTAGGATTCCTCAACGTAGCAGACGTGCCGTACCCGGAACTCGTTCAGGCAGCACGCGACGTAGCCTCAAAAATGTACAAGCGGCGTATGGTCAAATAGGTTTCACGAGAAACGGCTCATCGGCATCCACGACTTCAGGCGCGGCACCAGTTAGGGTATGCACAGAGGGAGCGACAACATCGTACGCCGTCCTCCGAAGCGGAATGCGCTGCACGCCGTGTTGAACACGCAGTTTCGGACGGTGACGTCTTCGTTGTCGAAACCAGCAACGCAGTCGTCGCCAGTCTTCATTTCGCAATTCGCGATCGACACGCGGTCGCAGGTCGAGAAATGGATGCCGTCGTGTCCGCCGAGAATCGTCAGGTCGTTGAATTGAAAGTCTGCGCATCTCCACACGTTGTACGCCCAGTTGCCAGTGTTGCGGATCGTGTAGCCGGCGAAGACGCAGTTTGTGGAGTCGTGCACCGAGATGCCGTGAACGCCGCGGAAATGTTCCTCGCCGACTGGATCGTAGCTGTCGCATCCGTCGATGAAGTAGCCTGGTTCGCCGACGATCCTGACGTTCCGTGCGCGCAGAATGCGGATGACGGCATTGTTCCAGCGGCTCGCGCATTTTAGTATGTGGTCGGTTGTCTTGCGATCCTTCGGACGCACCCACACAACGCCAGGCGCAAAATCCGCAGACGGCACAGGCTATATTTTGTCGCTGGCGAGAATGTCGTAGTCGTCGCAGTTCCGGCCTGCCTTCAGCACCGCACCGCTCTTGAGCTTAAGCGTCGTGTTGCTCCTGAGGCGCAGGCCCTTAACGGCGTATTCGCCCTTCTTTACGGTAACCGTTCCGCCGCCCGCCTCGAAGCAGTCGTCAAACGCCTTTTGCAGCACTGTCGTCGCGTCGCCAGCAACAGGGCGAACAACGACCGAGAACGAGCCGGCGCACGCCGCAACCGGCAGAAGCATGCACAACACTAAGAACCTTTTCGTAATTATAATTTCTCAAATCGAGCTCGCCGCCTGCCGATGATAGCAGCCACGACAACGCTCATAAACGGGCTGATGAGGTTGAAGAAGCAGAACGGCAGATACGCGACAGTCGATATCCCGAGGGAAGTCGACTGCGCCATGGCGCACGTATTCCACGGCACAAGCACTGAGGTCACCGTGCTGGAGTCCTCGATGGCACGCGACAGCAGCCTGGACTCCTCTCCCCTCATGCGATATGCGTCGCGAAACATGTCCGCCGTGATGAGTATGGAGATATACTGGTCGCCGGTCGCGATGTTCATGATCGCACCCGTTACGGCTGTCGCGCCCACTAGTCCCGCAAGCCCGCGGACGCACGCCAAGGCGACGTCGGCAATCGTCCTCAGCATGCCGCCGGCGTACATCACGCCGCCGAACGAGACGGCGCATAGAATCAGCCACACGGTCGTGAGCATGCCGGACATGCCGCGCGTCGAGACCAGCCGATCTAGGACCTCGCTGCCCGTGGCGACGTGCGTGGACGCGAAGAACGTGGTCATGAGCGCCTTGTAGTACCCAGTGACCGACGGCAGTTCCTCGCCCGCGATGGACAGCAGCAAGTCGCCCTGAAAGACAAGCGCCGAGACGCCGCCCATCAGCGCGGAAAAGAACAACACTGCCAGCGACGGAAGGCGGAATGCAATAAGCACGCCGGTGAAAAGAGGCACGAGCAGCGTCCACGGCGTAATGTGGAACGCGCGCGAAAGGCCGTCAGAGAACCCCTGCACGTCAACGGCAGAGGCATCGACGAGAAAGAAGCCAGCAACAAGGAATATGACAAGCGTCAGCGTCATAGACGGTATCGTCGTGAAAAGCATGTACCTGATGTGGACGAACAGGTCGGTGCCGGTGGATGAGCTCGCAAGTATCGTGGTGTCGCTCAACGGGGAGAGCTTGTCGCCGAAATATGCGCCGGAGATTATCGCGCCCGCGCTCCACGGAGCGGGCACGCCAAGCGCGGTGCCGATTCCAAGCATCGCCACGCCTATTGTCGCAACGGTCGTCCAGGACGTTCCGGTCATCAAGGATACGGCGGCGCATATGACGCACGCGCATGCGAGGAAAAGGTACGGATTCATGATCTTTACTCCGTAGCATATCAGCGTCGGCACGACACCGCCGATCATCCACGCTCCGGAAAGCATTCCTATCAGCAAGAGGATCATTATCGAAACACCGGCCTTGGCGATGGACGAAGTAATGCCCTGTTCCAGCGCAGACCACGGCACTCTGCCAACCACGCTGGCCAGCAAGGCCGCAATGGCCGTTGCGAAAATCAGCGACACCTGGCTCGGCCCGTCGCCGACGTCGCGCCCGAACACGGTGACACCGAACACGATCATGCCAATCAGCGCCAACAGCGGCAGGAACGCTACGCTAATGCGGCGCAGCGTCAATTTCTGAACTGGTTCACCACTCATGTTGCGTATAATACCAAAATGGTGGGCACGGTGACAATAGCCTCGCCCGCCGACAGTTCACATAAACATCGCCACGTTATCTTGTCAAATCGCACCGTTTTCCTGCCAAAAACAACACCGTTTCAAGGGTTCCTCCCCAAAAATTCCTAAACTCTATTGGGGAGACACCCCGCCGAGGCCTCTCTTTCTCCGTCAATTACCGCATTTTCCATCGCTTATCTCCCTTCCCCCGCCAGCTCCGGCCTTCTCGCCATCCCCGCGATCCGCCATCCGTGAGACGAATAGCCCATGCCCGACACCTCGTGCACGCCCACGCGCCTTGCCGAAAACAGCTCGCCAAGCCCGGCGACCCATCTTCGCACGAACGCCTCGCTCCCATATATCTTCCCGTCTCCGAGCTGCGCCACCCTCCTGCCAAGCCCCTCGGCCCCGTCGGGGAGACACCCCGCAAAGACCAAAGCCGCCGATTCCGCAGCCGCCCACGCCCAGCGGTAGTCTTTCGCCTGTCCCACGATGCCGGCGCGGACCGGGTTGAGGAGAATGTACCTTCGGCAGCGCTCGAGATACTCGCCGCCCTCCACCATCGTCGACTTGAACACGCCCTCCCACACGCTGCCGCTGTAGCCGAACTCGCGGTTGTACCATATCGCGAACAGCTCCTTCGCCGTCTTCATGAACCCGCTTATGTCGTTCATCCGCGAGCGGTATCGGTCAAGCTCCGCCTCGAACGAGGCGTCAAGCCCGGCAAGCTCTGAGAGCCTTTCCGCGAGGGCGTCAGCCGCCCTGTCGCCCTTCAGGACGCGCACCCGGCGCACGACCTCCTCCGCAGTCTCCTTCCCTCCGGTGCGCACCACGGTGCAAAGGACGTGGAAGTGGTTGTCCATCACCGCGAACGCCTCTATCCTGACCCCGCTGAACTCTGCGGCCTTTTTGACGAGCTCGGCCATCTTGTCCTTTGTGCGCCCCTTGCAAAAAAGGAACTGCCTGTTGCATGCGCGCGAAACGAGATGGTAGTGGGCGACGCCCTCCGCCATGCTCTTCACTCTCCTTGTTCTTGCCATGTATCCTCCATTTCCCGCAGGGTCTCTCCCCGCGATTGTTTGTCCTGGCGCAGGGACCTTCCCCGCGCATCTGGTGACATGATACCACATATTCAGAGACCTTACATTTCCCGAATCTTTCCCGAATATTTCCCGAATATTTCCGGAATATTTCCCGAATATTTCCGGAGAAAGGACGGCGAGGGGCTGGGCAGGAGAGCCGCAAAGGCGGGCTGAAATGGGATAAGCGGGGAAAACGGAAGGATTTTCGGAGAAAAACAGCAGCGTAGCAGGGGTGTCTCCCTACGATACAGGGGTGTCTCCCTACGATATCGTCGAATTGCCCAATTCTCGCCACTACTCGCTCGAATGTACGGAATACGAGATCTTCGGCATCAGCTTCGCTCTGCACGATTCGGCAAGCAGCCGTGAAAAGGCGGTCGCTGTATTCGGCAATAAGCCGCTTTGCTCCCACCAGCCTGACGGCGGCGATCTCCTCCCATATTTCCATGCTGCGTAATGTACCGTATTTATCGGTAAGATGCAGGCATGGTCAAAAAGGTTTGCGCAAGCGCCGGCGGACCATCCACCCTGCGGCAATCAGCCGCTGTTCGACCTGTGCGCCTTCGGGCCGCAGGGTTTCAGGGATAGTCCGCCGGCAAAGTCAGAATTTCGCATCCGTCGTCCGTTATCGCAACGGTATGCTCGAAGTGCGCTGAAAGACAGCGATCGCGAGTGACGACAGTCCAGTTGTTCGCAAGGACATCCGTCTTCTCGCCTTTCTTCGTCATGGCGATCATCGGCTCTATCGCGATGGTCATTCCAGGTCTCAGCACAAGCTTTGTTCCCGGCTTGCCAAAATTCGGAACTTCCGGATCCTCGTGTATCGTCCTGCCGACGCCATGTCCGATCCAATCGCGCACTATGCCAAAGCCCGCGTCTTCCGCGACTTTCTGGATCGCATAGCCGACGTCTCCGAGATGTACGCCGGGACCGCACGCTGCTATGCCCGCCTTCAGGCACATGCGCGTCGTCTCTACTAGGCGAATCGTCTCAGGATCCGTCACGCCCAGCATGACAGTGCGCGACGTGTCGCCGTTGAAGCCTCGCTTCTTGATCCCGACGTCCGTCTTGACGAGATCGCCGGGCATTATGATTCGATTGCGGGACGGTATGCCGTGGATCACCTCCTCGTTTATGGATACGCAGAGATGCCCTGGAAAGCCAGCGTAGCCGTAGAACCCCGCCTCGACACCGTGCTTCTTGCAATACTCCACCACGAGATCGTCGATCTCACCCGTAGTAACGCCTGGCAACACGTGCGAGGCGCAAATGTCGCGAATCTCGGCGCTCATCTTGCACGCGTCGCGCATGAGCTCCAGCTCCGCCTTGCTCTTTATGTCAACCTTCATCTTTTACGAATCGTAAAACGCCTTGCCTCCGACCGTCGGGCGCTTTGTCTTTGGATATGTAAACTTCCATTCGCGGGAAAGGAACTGCTTCGCCTCGAACCTCGCCATCGGCAAGTCGTGGAGAAGGTAGTTCCCGCAGTTCTCGGCAGTCGCGCCAGGAACTTCGCCGCGATACCGAGCCTGGTGCGCAAATGCATCGCGCACGAGCTTTTCGATGTCGTGCGGGCCGATTTCCCTTTCGGTGGATGTTATGAAATAGAAGCCAGTGAGACATCCCATGGGCCCCCAATAAACAACGTGGTCGGCGAACGGCGAACTGCGCAGATACGTCGCGACCACATGCTCTATCGTGTGCATTGCGTTCGGATGTATCGCAGGCTCCTTGTTAGGGCATTTCATGCGTATGTCGAACGTCGTTATCCACGCACCGCCCGCCCTGTCGGTTCTGCTCAGGTATATGCCAGGCACGATGCGCGTGTGATCGACCTGGAACGAAGCGATGAGTTTCATGCGGAATGCCTTCTCTTGATCCTGGGGACCGAAGCGATGAGCGCCTTGGTGTACTCGTCCTTCGGATTCCCCAGCACGTCGGCGCATTGTCCGCTCTCGACGATTTCGCCCTTGTTCATCACGATAACCCTGTCCGACACGTGCTGGACTACGCCGATGTCATGCGAGATGAAGAGAATGGAAAGGCCCATCTTCTCCTTCAGTCCGACCAGGAGGTCGAGTATCTGTGCACGTATCGAGAGGTCGAGCGCGGACACGGCCTCGTCGCAGATGAGAAGCTCTGGTTCCAGCGCGACCGCGCGGGCGATGCAGAGCCTCTGCCGTTCGCCGCCCGAGAACTCATGCGGATATCGGTCGAGGATATGCGTCGGAAGCCCCACCTTGGTTAGGAGCGCGGCAGCCTTGTCGCGCGCGTTCGCTCTGTCGCAGAGCCCGTGGTAGAGCATGCCCTCCGTAAGTATCTCGCGCACGGTGTGCCGCGGATTAAGCGACGCGAGCGGATCCTGGAACACGACCTGTATCTTGCGCGCGCACTCGCGCCGCGTCATCTCGTGCGCGGACGCGCCCCTTATGCACCGCCCGTCGAAGAATATCTCGCCCTTCGTCGGACGCACCAGCCCGAGTATGGCGCGGCTCAGCGTCGATTTTCCGCAGCCGGACTCTCCGACGACGCCAAGCGTTTCGCCGCGCTCCATCTTGAAGCTGACGCCGTTGACGGCCTTCACATGCCCGACGGTCCGGGCGAGAATTCCCCTCTTCACGGGAAACCAGACATTCAGATTTCGTACTTCCAGTATTTCGTCCATAGTGACCATCAGTTCTGGTGTTGCATGTCGCAGAGCCTGCGGTATGCGCCGTTAGCCGCATACAGCTCGTCGTGGGTGCCGCGCTCTATTATGCGCCCATCGTTCATTACAAGGATGAGATCGGCGTCGCGGATAGTCGAGAGGCGGTGCGCTATTGCAAAGACGGTGCGGTTCTGCATTAGCTTGGAGAGCGCGTCTTGCACGAGCTTCTCCGTAACCGTGTCCAGTGCGCTAGTCGCCTCGTCGAGTATGAGTATCGGAGGATTGCGCAGTATCGCGCGGGCAATGGCAATGCGCTGGCGCTCTCCGCCGGAAAGCGCGAACCCCTTCTCGCCGCACATCCTGCCGTAGCCCTCGGGACTTTCCATGATGAACTCGTGGGCGTTCGCCATCTTCGCCGCCGCGACGACCTCGTCAAACGTCGCGCCAGGAGAGCCGTACCTTATGTTCTCCTCGATCGTGTCATTGAAGAGGACCGTCTCCTGCTGGACGGACCCGACAAGCCGCCTCAAGTCGGAAAGCCTCATGTCGCGGAGGTCCACTCCGTCCATCGTCACGCGCCCTGCGCTCGGATCGTAAAAGCGGGCAAGCAGCCCCGAAAGCGTCGTCTTGCCTGAGCCAGTTCCGCCAACGACGGCCACCATCTTCCCTCTCGGAAGCTCGAACGACACCCTGGAAACAGCGTCCCTGCTCGCTGTCTCGTACCTGAACGAGACGTCTTCGAACACGACCTTGTCGTCGAACGTCGCCTTGGGCGCGGCGTCCGCCCGCTCCGGCAGGCGCATATCGACATCGAGTATCGACCAGATTCGCTGAAGCGCCGCGCGCGTCACCTCAACGGACACCTGGAGGCTCGACATCTGCTTCACGGGCTTGTAGATGAGAAGAAGCGGCGCAAGCATCGGCAACACGTTGGCGATGGTCACGTGGCTAGTGAAGCACCAGACGAGAAAGCCGCAGAGAAGAAGTATGCCAACAGCCTCGACCATCGGCGCGACCATGAGGCTCCAGCGGACAGACCGCATCGTCGCGCCAACGAGATTGCGCATGACAGCGCTGTACTTGACGTTCTCGAATTCCTCGGTGTCGTACGCCTTGACGACCCGGATGCAGGTGAGTATCTCGTGCACGCGCCGACCGACGACGGAATTGCGCTGCAGCGACTTGAGCGACCACTTGCGTATCACCTTGCCGAGCCCGATGACCGGCAGCATGAACGCCGGCATGCCGATGCCTATGAGGAAAAGCGTCGGAAGCATGTTGTTCGTGATGGCGAACCAGATTATGAACCCAACTGAAACCAGTATCTCGAACGGCGCGCGCGCCAGCTCCGAAAGCAGGTTTTGTATGACAGCCTGCACCATCTGCGGATCTGCCGTAGCTCGAATCATGAGCTGCCCGACGTCGATCCGCCCGTGGAACTGCATCGACTGCTCCTGTATCTTCTTCAATATGTCGACGCGCAGGTCTGCGACAACCTTCGTCCCAGCCCACGTCAGGCAGTACTGGCTCAGGAAAAGCAGTCCGAACCTGGCCGCCGTTATGAGAGGAATTATGAAGACCGCTATCAGAAGAAGCGCTCCGGAGATTCCGCCCTCCTTTGTCTGAAGCTCTATGCCGCACTTTTTCGCAAGCTTCTCGGCCTTTGGATACCACGACGGCAGCTTGGCCGCCGCAGCCATCTCACGGTCGAACTTCGAGCCGGAAGCCTTCGGCGCCGCTGGCGAACCGGTCCCGGCAGCCGGCACCGCTACAGCGTCAGCCGCCTTCACCTCCCCGGACTCCACGGCCGCCTGGACCTCGTTCGCGCTGACCTTCTCAAGCGCCGGCTGTATTACCTGGAAGAGCGGCACGAGCGTTCCCGCCGTCAGCATGCCGGTGACGATTCCGGCCAGAAGCCTGAGACGATACTTCTTCGCGTACGTCCAGACGCGGCAGTACGTCTCGCGAATCGAGTAGTCTCGGTCGAAGAATTCCTTCTTGTATTCTATGCCCATCGACAACCGGCCCCCTGTTTGAAAATTAGAAAAGTCCGCGTACCCTGCCAGTTTCCGTATCCACGTCGATCTTGCGGTAGGCTGGCGACGCCGAAGTCCCCGGCATGAGCTTTATCTCGCCAGCGACAGGAACGACAAGCCCCGCGCCGCGATAGATGAGGACGTCCTTTACCGGCATTCTCCAGCCCTTCGGCCTGCCAAGCAGGTTCGGGTCGTGCGAGAGCGAATATTGCGTCTTCGCAATGCACACGGGCAGCTTCGCCGTCTCGGGATCGGACTGGAACATCTCTAGCTTGCGCATCGCCTCCGGCTCGAAATCGACTCCGTCGCCGCCATAGACTTCGCGCACCTGCTTCTCGATGCGATCCTTTAGAGGATCGTCAAGGTTGCAGAGGAACGCAAATTCGTTCGGCGACTCGCAGGCCTTCATGACCGCCTCGGCAAGCTCTATCGCGCCCTCTCCGCCCTTGAGCCAGTGATCGGAAGTCGCAAACGCCGCGCCAGCCTCTTCGGCGACGGACTTTACGAGATCGCGCTCGGCCTGCGTGTCGGTGTGGAACGCGTTGAGGCAGACAACGGGCTGAACGCCGGATCGACGGATTATGTCGATGTGCGCAAGGAGGTTGTCGCAGCCCTTGCGGAGAAGGTCGAGGTTCTCGGTCGAATACACGGGATCGAGCGGCAGCCCTGCCTTCACCTTCGGCGCGCCGCCGTGGGCCTTGAGCGCACGAACCGTCGCGACTAGCACGACTGCATCTGGCTTAAGCCCCGAGCAGCGGCACTTTATGTTCCAGAACTTCTCGTAGCCCATGTCGCTTGCGAACCCGCTCTCGGTCACGACGTAGTCTCCGATCGCGCAGGCGAGCCTGTCGGCGACGACGGAATTCTGCCCGATGGCGATATTCGCGAAAGGACCCGCGTGCACGAGGACGGGCTGCCCTTCGATGGTCTGCATGAGCGTCGGCTTAACGGCGTTTGCGAGAAGTGCGCACATTGCGCCATCGACTTCGAGATCGTGCGTAGTGACCGGCGTGCCGGATTTGGAGTACGCGACTACTATTCTTGAAAGGCGTTCGCGAAGATCCTTGAGGTCGGCCGACATGGAAAGAACGGCCATTACCTCGGAGGCTACTGTGATGTAGAACCCGGACGAGCACGCATATCCGTCAAGACGCCCGCCCTTGCCGATTTCGATGTTCCTGAGGCCCTGCGCACAGAAATCCATTGCCCAGCGGAACTGAATGCGGTTCTCGTCGATGTCGAGACGCCTGAGCCCGCGCTCGGCGAGCCACGCATCGTCGTGGTTGCGCTCGTGCTGCATGCGGGAATTGAGCGCCACCATCGCGAGATTGTTCGCGTTGGTGATCGCGTCGATGTCGCCGGTAAGGCCGAGCGACAGCGACGAAAGCGGAATCACCTGCGCAAGACCGCCGCCGGCGGCGGAGCCCTTGATGTTGAAAGTCGGCCCGCCTGAAGGCTGCCGCAGGCAACCGACGACCTTCTTTCCAAGGCGGCCGAGCCCTTCGACGAGACCTACGCTGGTCGTAGTCTTGCCCTCGCCTAGGGCAGTCGGCGTTATCGCGGTGACGTCAATGTACTTAGCGCGTTTCGTCGCGCCACCAAGGCGCTTCAAGACCTTCGTCGCGTCAATCTTGGCGAGATACCGTCCATACGGCTCCCACTCGTCTTCGGCTAGCCCCAGCTCCGCGACAAGCGCGGCGGCTGTGCGCATGTTTTCCTCGGCGGCCTCGGCCACCTGCCAGTCCTTCATCTTGGTAGGATCGAGTTTCATAGGCGTATTATATCAAAAACTCGTGAATCCGACATCTCCTTCGCCAGATTCACCCATTCTTCGTTCGTCAATTCTTCGGCTCGCGCCGTAGAGTCTATCAAATCCCTGAAGATGCTGCCCAACTGCTTTCGCCTGTGTTCGAACGCCTTTTTCGTCAAACGGCGAAAGACCGCGCGCTCGTCGGCTGAAAGCGCGGCATTCCTGTCGTGACGGACGAGCTTGACTACCGAAGAGCCGATTTCGGGACGCGGCCAGAAACATTGCGCCGACACTTTCCGCACGACTTTGACATCGTAATCTAGCTGCGCCCACACGCCGGCAAGCCCGCGCGTCTTCGAGCCTGGACCGGCAGCAAGCCGATCCGCGACCTCCGACTGCACGAGGACGGTGACCGATGAAATGGCGCGAGTCTGCAACACGTCGAGCAGTATGCGCGTGCCAGCCTGGTATGGCAGGTTGGATATCATCGCGGCAAAGCTCTGCGACGGCAGGATGTCGCGAATGACATCGAGCGCGTCGCCTGCTACGACGGAAAGCCCAGCAGGACCGCCGAGCGACTCCGCTAGGCGTCCCGCCAGGACAGGATCCTTCTCGATCGCCGTAACGCCGCGTCCGCGACGCAGAAGTTCCTCTGTCATCACGCCAAGGCCCGGGCCTATCTCAAGAATGTTTCCGCCGTCGACTCCATCAAGCCCGGCATCGACTATCGCCGTCAGCACGTTGCGGTCTATGAGAAAGTTCTGCCCCATCACCTTGTTGGGATGGAACCCGTTCGCCATGCACCACTCCCTTACCTGCGATACGCTTGTGAGGTTCATTTCACCACCTCCACAACCCTGTCTATGACAGTGATGTAACTCCATTTCGGATTGTCCGCACCGCCAGAAAGCCGAAACTCGAGAAGCAGTTTCGTGAACGGCCAAGCAAGCGGATGGAGTATCTTTCCGAGCATGGAGTCCTTCTGCACGAACTGGACCCTCGCCGTGAAATCCAACGAGTCATTGACCACGTCGAACGTTCCGTACATCTTTATCGAGAACACGGATCCTTCAATGTAGATGTTGTCGGACTTGACAACGCCGTTCTCTATGGTGTAGTCGCACGAGGCCCGCGTGGAGTCAGTAAACCACGAAACGCCAGGAACCTTGTCGGCGAGAAGCGCAAGCAGCCCGCGGAACCCCTTCATGCGCATCAGCTGACCGTCGATGACGCTTATGTGCCCCTCTCCGTTGAGGACTTCGTAATTGTTGGTCATTGCGCGCGGGAACCTGAACTTGATGTCGCACGACGAGCGGCCTACAACGTCCTCTCCGACGTATTCATCCTCAAAACCGCCTATCTTGAGCAGGCTCGCGATGGGCAGGAGGCTTTTCGCGGATATGGAAACCGTATTCGTGCCGTTCAGGCCATCGATGACGATCGTTCCCTCAAGAGGTTCGTCGGCAGGTCCTTTAGCGACTACCGGCCCGATGGTATGATGGTAGTTCAGCGAGGTTCCTCGCGTATAGACGTGCAGGGCGATGCGCCCCTCCGCCTCTTTCATGGGGACTTTGTTGTACCTGCCGAGAAGCGGATGCACGTCGATATCCAGGTCGAGATCGTTGTTCACGAGATTAACCGTCCAACTGCACGACGACGGCACCTTTCCCTTGACCTCGGTGAACGCATCGATGTAAGGCAGGGCAACGGGAATGTCCAACGCGTCGATGAACGGACGTATGTGATGTTGCTTGGCCGAGCCAGTAACGCTGCCATACACCTTCTGGTTTGCGAAATCGGCGCGGCAGAAGCCCTCGAGAAACATTGGCTCGTCGCCATCTGGCCAGTCGAGGCGGAATCTGTCCACCGACAGGCAGTTGCCTGAAACGCCGACGTCAGCCATTACATGCTCCGGCCTCAGCGAAAGCACGTCAGGCCTGATCAGCTCGAGCGTGAACCTCGGCACGTCCGGCAGATAGACATCCACCGGCATGTTTTTTTCCTGATTCCCCGGTTCGTAGTAGCCGTCATGCAGCCTTGGACACGAAAGCCTGTCTATGACTACGCGGCGCTGCAACGGCAGCACGGAAAGAGAGGCGATTGTGCACACCGGCTCCAGCGGATTCGCCGCCATGCGGTTGTACAGCCTGAAGTTCCTGAAGTGAAGCCCATGCATGAAGCCGAACGAAACCGATTCCGCATGCACGACTACGCCTGTCGGCACGTATGCATCGGACAAGCGCTCGATGACTACATCAGGAATCTTCTGCTCCCTGAAAAACAGGGATGCAAAGAAAAGAAACAAAGCGACGAAAGACCACTTCGTCGCCGTCCAGAGAAACTTGAGAAACCACTTCACTTCTTCTCCGTCTCGCTTTTGTCTTTGGCAGCCCCTAGGAGAGTCGAACTCCTCTTGCCTGGATGAGAACCAGATGTCCTAGCCGATAGACGAAGGGGCCAGCTTCTTTGGTGCACCCGGTGGGATTTGAACCCACACACCTTGCGGCACCAGAACCTGAATCTGGCGTGTATGCCAATTTCACCACGGGTGCGTTGGCGCATAGTATATCAAAACAAAGCCATCCGTGTCAAACGCCTCCAGACGAAAATCTCTGCGCACGCCTGTGCAATGTTGCAACAGAGGGTGTAATTTTGGTAAAATGTCTCCTACGGAAAGAGGAGACGATCCAAATGTTCAACAATACGGTTTACCACAAGATTGACGCCCTTTCGGGCTCCATAGCTACGCTTCGCGCCGAAGGCGTGAAGTACAACGAAATTGCCGAGGTCGAATCGCGCGCAGGCACATCGCTCGCGCAGGTGATCAAACTCGACGGACCAAACGTCACGCTCCAGATTTTCGCCGGCGCACGAGGCGTCGATACCGCCGCCAACGTCCGCTTCCTCGGCGAGACGATGAAGGTTCCCTTCTCCGAATCCCTGCTCGGCCGCGCATTCACCGGCGCTTGCCGCCCGCGCGACGGAGGCCCCGAGATTACTGACGACCCATCGCCCATCGGCCAGCCGTCGGTCAACCCGGCGAAGCGCATCATGCCCAACAGGATGGTCCGCACGAACATCCCGATGATCGACCTCTTCAACTCCCTCGTCGTCTCGCAGAAGCTTCCAATCTTCGCGAAGGCTGGCGAACCGTACAACGAGCTCCTCGCCCGCATCGCGCTGCAGGCGAACTCGGATGTAATCGTCATCGGCGGAATGGGCCTCAAATACGACGAGTACCTAAAGTTCCGCAACACGCTCGACAAGTCGGGAGCGCTCTCGAAGACCGTCATGTTCGTCCACACCGCCGCAGACCCGACGGTTGAGTGCATGCTAGTTCCTGATGTCTCTCTCGCCGTAGCGGAGAAGTTCGCGCTCGGCGGGAAGGACGTGCTCGTTCTTCTTACGGACATGACGTCGTTCGCCGACGCGATGAAGGAGATCGCCATCACGATGGAGCAGATACCTTCCAACCGCGGCTATCCCGGCGACCTCTACTCCCAGCTTGCGTCGCGCTACGAGAAAGCCGTCGATTTCGACGGCGCGGGGTCCATCACGATCCTAGCCGTTACGACAATGCCGGGCGACGACGTGACGCACCCGGTGCCGGACAACACCGGCTACATCACCGAGGGGCAGTTCTACCTGAAGAACGGACGCATCGAGCCGTTCGGCTCGCTCTCGCGTCTCAAGCAGCAGGTGAACAAGGCGACGCGCGAAGACCACCGCACCGTGATGGACGCGATGATCAAGCTCTACGCGCAGTACAAGGAGACGATAGAAAAGCAGTCGATGGGCTTCAAGATGTCCGAATGGGACATGAAGCTCCTCAAATACGGTGCCGACTTCGAGCGCGGCATGATGGATCTTTCCGTCAACATTCCGCTTGAGGAAGCCCTCGACCTCGGCTGGAGGATACTTGCGGACAACTTCGACAAGGGAGAAGTGGGAATCCCCTCGAAGCTGACCGACAAGTTCTGGCCGAAGGATCGCTAAAGCATCCGAAGCTTAACAGGGTCGCCATCGACGACGCCGGAAGCCTTGATCTCCGCAAGGGCGACCTCGAGCTCGGCCGTCTTCGCCGCGTGCATGAGCGCGACGACCGGCACGTATGCGGATTTCGCGGATGCAGAAATATCCTTCTGCGACGCGGCGGAGATGGAAACCCCGTGGCGACCGAGAATCGACGCGATGGTGCCGAACGCACCTGGCTTGTCGGCGACCATGAAGCGCACGTAGAACTTCGAGACGATGTCTCCCGCGGCCTTGAGGCTCAGCGCACCCTCCGAATACGTCGGCACCGCCCTTGCGTAGCGCGTCTCTCCGTGCGCCAGGTTGCGGGCGATGTCGCCGATGTCCCCGACGACAGTCGAAGCCGTAGGCAGGCGGCCGGCGCCGCGACCGTAGTACATCGTGTAGTCGCTCATGTCGCCCTTCACCATAACCGCGTTGAACGCGTCATTCACGCTGGCAAGCATGTGCGAGAAAGGTATGAGAGTAGGATGCACCCCGACCTCGACTTCTCCGCCATTCTTCGCGACGACCGCGAGAAGCTTGATGCGATAGCCGAAATCAGCCGCGTACTTAACGTCCATGCCGTCCAGGTTGCGAATGCCCTCGACCTGCACTTCGCCAAGCGACGGCTGGAAGCCGTACGCGAGAGCCGCAAGGATGCACGCCTTGTGCGCCGTGTCGAAGCCGTCGATGTCGAGAGAAGGATCCGCCTCCGCATAACCGAGCTTCTGCGCGTCCTTCAAAACCTCGTCGAACGGCGAGCCCTCGCGCTCCATGCGAGTAAGGATGTAGTTGCAGGTTCCGTTCAAGATGCCGTGGATGGATTCCACTTCATTCCCGGCGAGACCTTCGCGCAGGACGCGGATGATGGGTATGCCGCCGCCGACGGAAGCGCCGAAATAGACATCGACGCCCTTCGCCGCCGCCGCGTCGAAAATCTCACGCCCGTATTCGGCAAGCAGCTTCTTGTTCGCCGTTACGATGCACTTGCCGGCGTTGATGGCATCCAACACAAGCTTGCGGGCGAATCCAGTTCCACCGATAGTCTCTACTACGATCCGTATCTCCGGGTCGGCGATAATCTCCGCCGCGTCCGTCGTGAGCATCTCTTTCGATACCGCCACGCCGCGATCCGTCGTTATGTCGAGGTCGGCGATTTTCTTGAGGACTATATCTACGCCTAGACGCTTCGACATGACCTCGCGGTGACGCAAAAGACCGTCCGCAACTCCCGCGCCGACGGTTCCGAAACCAACAATTCCAACTGCTATCTGCTTCATATTACTGCGTAGTATATCATAACTCGGTGCATTTGAGGCAAATGGTGCGCCCGGTGGGACTTGAACCCACACGCCGTGAGGCACGGGAACCTAAATCCCGCGTGTCTGCCATTCCACCACGGGCGCAACGTCTATTTTCGCAGCTTTTCTCGATGAGCAAAGAATATCTTGGCCTTGTTCGCGAATGTCTGCGATCCTGGGAAGTTCGATTGCGTGGAGACCTTCTGGAACGCCTCCAGCGCCTCCTTTTGCTTGCGGTCGAGATTTGCAGGAACTTCAATGACTAGCCGCACGTCGAGATCGCCGTTCGGACCGCCGCGCAGAGAAGGAACGCCCTTCCCGCGCAGACGGAACGTGCGTCCGTTCGGAGTGCCTGCCGGAATCTTGAGGCGGGCCTCGCCCTCAGGAGTCGGAACCGCCACCTCGCCGCCAAGCGCAGCCGCCACCGGGGAGATCGGAACCTCGACAAAAAGATCCTGCCCATCGCGTTCAAAGATGTCGCTCTCGCCAACGCCGATGAGAACGTAGAGATCTCCGTTCTGTCCGCCGCGCACGCCGCCAGCTCCCTTGCCTGCAAGGCGCAGGCGCGAACCGGAATCGACTCCAGCGGGAATCTTCAAGGAGATGTGCTGCGTCTGCGTCGTCTGACCTGTGCCACGGCATTTCCTGCAGGGCTTTTCAATTACGCTGCCTTCGCCGCCGCAGTGCGGACACGTCTGGCGAATCTGGAAAAAGCCCGAACCGCCGATGACTACGCCCTGTCCGCCGCACGTCTTGCAGACTACGCGCTGCGATCCGTCCGCCGCGCCAGTGCCATGGCAATGCGGGCATTCGGATGGAAGATCGAGATCAATCGTTCTCTCGCTTCCGAAAATCGCCTCGTCAAATTCTATGTTGAGGCGGAAGGTCATGTCGTCGCCGCGCCGCGGCGCGTTCGGATCTGTGCGCTGGCGCTGCCGCCCGCCGCCGAAGAACGACGAGAAGCCCCCGCCGCCGCCCATTCCGCCGCCGAAGAACGAGTTCAGTATGTCGCCAAGATCGACATCCTGGAAATGCGAGAAGTCGCGTCCGAAATCAAACCCGCCAGGACCGAAGTTCACGCCCTGGTGCCCGAACTGGTCGTAGCGCTGGCGCTTCTCCGGATTGGACAAAACCTCGTACGCCTCGGAAACCTCGGTGAACTTCTCCTTCGCCTCTGGATTGTCGGGGTTGCGGTCAGGGTGGTACTTCATCGCAAGCTTGCGATAGGCGGACTTTATCTCGTCCGCCGACGCAGTCTTTGCGACGCCAAGCACCTCGTAGTAGTCACGCTTTTCCGCCATAGCTTTTTACTTCGCCCCCTTGCCAGCAGAAACCACGACCTGCGCGGCGCGCAAGACGCGATCGCGCAACATCCAGCCGCGCTTTGATTCAATTGAGACAAGCCCTTCTTCAACCTCTTCGCTAGGAAGAGTGGCAATCGCCTCCATGCGCTCCGTGTCGAGAGCCTTGCCGACGGAGTCGAACGGCTCCGCGCCATGATCCTTGAGAGTATTGAGAAGTGAATCGTAAACGAGCTTCACGCCCTTAACGAAATCGTCTTCGGCTTTGTCCTTCGCGTTGTCGAGGGCGAGCTTGAGATTGTCGACCGTAGGGAGAACGTCCTTGAGAATATCCGACTCTGCGTAGTGGTACGTGTCCTCACGGTCACGCGCCGCACGCTTCTTGTAGTTGTCGAAGTCGGCAAGAATCCTAGCGTACAGATCCTTCCAGTCCGGCTCAGCTGGCTTGTCCTCCGAAGCTTTAGCGGCGGAGGACTTTTCCTGCTTTTCCGAATTTTCAGGAGTCTCCGGGCTATCCGGCTTTTCCGGAGTCTCCGGCTTCTCTTGCTTCTCGGTCTCTTTTTTCTCTTCCATCTCTAACTACTAACTACTAACCTCTAACTACTAACAACTAACTACTAACTACTAACTACTAACAACTAACCCCTAACCACTAACCCCTAACTACTAACCACTAACCACTAACCCCTAACCACTAACCCCTAACTACTAACTACTAACCCCTAATCTGACCTGCCTTCGCAAGCATCTTCGCCTCGACGCTCTGGATTTCTGCAAAACCCTGCGACGAATGAGGGTTGAGCCCGTTCGAAGCCTCCATCGAGCTGTCGGCCTCGTTGTAGATCGTGGCCTTGAGTCCCTTCAGGCTCTCGAAGAAGATATTGCCCTTGTAAAGGCCAAGCGTGACATCGGCCGTCGCCTTGTCAGCCCAGACCTGGATTGCGGCGCGTGCGGCCTGCGTCGCCGGATCGAACCAGCGACCGTCGTAGATCTGGTCGGATACGAGCTTCGAGAGCTGCTGGAAGAGAAGCGTCGAGCGACGATCCATAATGCCCTCGTAGATGTACTTCAAGCCCCAGGAGAGAACTTCCATGCCCGGAGCCTCGTAAACGCCGCGGCTCTTCGTGCCGATGATGCGATTCTCAAGCGCATGCTTCATGCCGATGCCGTTGCGGCCACCGACCTTGTTCATCTCAATCATCACTTCGTACGGCGTCATCTTCTTGCCGTTCACGGCAACGCACCGCCCCTTGACGAACGAAAGAGTGACCTTCTCAACCTTGTTCGGCGCCTTCTCGGGCCACACGCCCATCGTTGGCTTCACGATACGCATGGAAGTCTCCATCGACTCGAGGTCCTCGGCCTCGTGAGAGAGCCCGGCAAGATTCGCGTCGGTGGAATATTTCTTCTTCGTTCCGACGAAAGCGACAATGCCGCGCTTCGCGAGGAACTCGACCATCTGCGTGCGGCCGGGGAACTTCGCCAGAAGGTCGGAGTCGCGCCAAGGCGCATAGACGCCGAACTTCGGATCCATCACGTTCGTGTAGCGCTCGAAACGCATCTGATCGTTGCCGCGCCCAGTCGCGCCATGTACGAGCACCGTGCAACCTGCCTTCTTCATCGCCGGGAGAAGTTTCTGCACCGTGACCGCGCGCGCAATGCCGGTGGAGTTCCAATACCCGCCGTCGTACATCGCCTGGCACTTCACCGTCTCGAAGCAGATGTCGGCCATTTCCTTAGTCACATCGACGATGGTCGTCTCCACACCCGTCGGCGCCATCTTCTTCTTGATGTCGTTGATATCCTTCTCGTCCGGCTGGCCGACGTTCGCGGAAAACGCCTTCACCTTGACGCCAGCATCCTTGAGAACGCAGCAAATCGTCTTCGAATCAAGGCCTCCGCTCACGCAGACGCCGACTGTCTTCCCCTTGAGATCAGCAAGTTTCATTTTTTCTGTCCTCCAATTTTATCCCTGTTTTCGGATTGGCTGTATATTATACCACTTTTTTCGCCACTAAAACGCGGCTTTTACGATTTCCATGTTTTTTTCTTACTTGCGTCAGCCGTGGCAATCTGCAAAATCCATACACGCACACCAGTCATAAGGCGTGTCGCGAGCGACGACTGCCGACCATGTGCAAAAGGACAAACGAAAGCGCGAGAGCAATGTACCACCCCGCACACTCCCCCAACCCCCATCGCTCCAGTTCGAAATTCGCGAACGGAAGTTTCGCCACAAGCGTCGCCGCAAGCACCATGAAATCCGTCGCAAGCGCAGAAAGGTTGTTGAGGTGCGAGGCGAGAGTCTCGGATACATAGCTAGCAAGAACCCCCGTCGCACCCGCCGCGACGGAATAACCCGCCGCCGCGATGAGGACGAGATTCGCGACAATCCCGCCTGGCGTGACTCGTCCGAACACCGCCGCCGCGACAGGCACGCCCGCCGCCCATGCGGCAAGCGCGACGCACAGCCACTTCCGCAGCGATCCTCGCATGCCCCTGGCCATGCGCACTGCAAGCACGATCGCAAGCATCACCGAGAACGAGAGCTGAGAACCTATATCGGCTATCTGCCGCGGATTTATGAGATGAATCGCAGTGAAGGCCATCGCCCAGGACACGACGCCGTTGGACCGCCGCCACACCAGCGGCGCCGCCGAGTAGAACGTCGCCATCAACGCCGCCCGCACAGAGCTAGGCGAAGCGCCGGAAACAAAAACGTACGCCCACACAAAAGGCATGGCGACCACGCCTTGCATTCGGTACGGCACGAAGAGGATCGCCGAGAGGAAAAGCAGAACCTTCGCAACAATCATCACATGCAACCCTGAAATCGCGAAGACGTGGATCGCGCCGGATTCCACAAACGCCTTCTTCGCCGACTTTGGCATTGCGGCGCGTTCGCCAAGAAGCATAGCCCTGTTGAGCGCGGCAGTCTCCGGATCGTGCGCAAGCCCTATCCCAATCCGCCGCGAAATATCGCGCCTAAGCGCCGACGGCACAACCGTCACCTTCTCTCGCCGCCTCGCACCGCGCATCCAAGGCGACAGCCTGAAATCGCGCTCGCTATCTACAGACGCGAACCAGAACGCCGCAAGCCCGAAAAGGAAAACGACCGCAAGCATCCAGCCCCTCGCCGAAAAGCCGTATCCGAGAAGCGCTAAGGGGATCGCGGCGACGAGAGGGAACGGCCACGCGCCAGCCCCGCACGGCGCAAGCGCGGCAAGCCCCTCGCCGCATGCGAGTGCGGCAGAGACGAGCAGCCATGTTCTTTCCTTCGGTTCCATGTTCTGCGCAAATTCTACCACAGAATGCGCGGACGAACATTTCCCGAATCTTTCCCGAATCTTTCCCGAATATTTCTTTACGTCGCAATCGCCGCAATGACATGCGCGGCGCTATACCCCCAACATGGCCCGGCAACGCTTTCCAAGAACAGACATTCTAGCGGCGATGCTTGCAAGCGCCGCCTTCTCGCGACGGGCGTAGTGTTCGTGGTCGATGCCGCCTGTCGTTCCTTCGTGAGTCTTCGCGGCGACGGCATCGTCCGGATCTATCGTTGCGACTTCGGCCGGCTTGCCGTCGTAGAGCGCCGCGAACTGGTCGCGCACTTCGTGGTATGCGTCGCGCCAAGGCGTGCCAGATGCGACCTTGCGCAGCGCGACGTCCGTCGCGAACACTCCGGGGGTGAATGCGGCGCGGCATTTCGCAGCGTCAACCTTCATGCCATTCACGACCTTCGCAAGTATGCGAAGCGTAGTGCGCGTTATGTCGAGCCCCTTCATGTAGAGCCACTTGCAATCCTGCAGGTCGCGGTTGTATCCGCCAGGCATCGCGTGGAGAAGCGACAGCGCGGCAGTCTGCAGCCCCAGCGTCTGCGCAGCCTTGGAGCGCACCAGCTCCAGAACGTCCGGATTGAACTTCTGCGGCATGATCGACGAACCGGTGCAGTATTCGCGCGGCAGCTTGAAGTAGGCGAACTCGGGCATGGAGAAGAGAATCATGTCCTCCGCAAGACGCGACAAAACCGCCATCAGCTGCGCGAGCGCGGAAAGCAGCGACGCCTCGCATTCGCCGCGCGCCATAGATGCGCCGAAGCAGTTGTGGATCGTCGATGAAAAGCCAAGAAGCTCCGTCGTGCGTTTCCTGTTGAGAGGCAGCGGAACTCCGTAGCCCGCCGCGCTGCCAAGCGGATTTCTGTCCGCTAGCCTGTACGCGGCCTCTAGGTTCTCGATCTGGTCGAGGATCATCTCGGCGTGGCCAGTCGCCCACATTTCCACGCTAGAGGGCATCGCTGGCTGGAGATGCGTGCGCCCGACGAGAGGAATCGCGCCCGCCTTCTTCCCGAATGCCCTGAGTGCCGTCGCGAGCGCAACTGTCTCGGATTCGGCGCGGAGGATTTCGTCCTTCATGTGTAGCCGAACATCGACGGCCACCTGGTCGTTGCGGCTTCGACCCGTGTGGATCTTCTTTCCGAGATCGCCAAGCTTCTCCGTCAGCATGCGCTCGACTGCCATGTGCACGTCCTGGTCATCGACGCGGATCCTGAAGCCGCCCTTCTCGGAAAGCGCCGCGATTTCTCCCAGCGCCTTGCGGACCTTGGCCGCCTCGGCTTTCGTGACAATGGGACGCCTAAGCCCCTTCATCTCGGAGAGCATCGTCACGTGCGCGGCGGTTCCCATGCAATCCCATTTCGCGAGCGCAAGGTCCAATACCGGATCGTCGCCGACCGTGTATGCGAGAATGTCCGCGTCAATCGTCCTGTCTGTTATCGTCTTCTTCATTGTGCATCTCCTTGTTGTAGCAAAATCGCATGGCCTTTTTGGAATCAGCTAGAAGCCTTTTCAAGGGCTGCGCTCAATGCCGCGTCGGCGTCGTCCAGCATCTTAAGCATCGCTTCTTCGCTGCGTTCGCCCTTCGCGAGTTCGCGCAGGAATGCGGCGTACCTATCTGCGGCCGCAGCCAGTTCCTCTCCGCGACCTCCGCCAAAGATCGGCATTTCGTCCGCCTTGAAGAGCGCAATGAACCTCACGCGCGGATCCGCCTTTGCGAACTTCACCGCGTCGCGGAACGACAAGACGTCGTATCTTCCGGCGAACTTTTCGTCGAACGACCTTGGGTATAGAAAGAGCCGCGATGCAAAGGTAAGCACGTCGCGGCGCGAGGCGCGGCCTGGCTCCAAGACCTTTCGCATCATCGTGATCATGTCTTCGTCTTTCTCCGGCTTCCCGTCAAAGCCAGGCGCACCGGCGAGCCAACGTTCGAGCCTCTCCCTGTCGTCTGCGATTCTCATGCGCGGATCGGTGCGGCGATAGGCAACGACGGCATCTGCATCCGAAACCTCCTCGCCCTTCACGCTGCGCATGAACGCCTTTACAAGCTCCATGCGGAAGCGGACGATGTCAGCCGTCGCAGGATTCTTGACGTAGATGCGCGTGACAGTCTGGCCCTCCGACTTCGAGACTTTCGACAGCACCCTAGTGTCGTTCGTGCGCACATCCCCGATATGCACGATCACTCCGGGACTCGTGAAGCGCAACGGCTTCATCGAGAAGCCCCGGTACATCGCGGCGGCCGTCTCCGCGGCAAAGCTGGCGATGGGATGCTGGAATTCGCGGCGGACGTCTTCCGGACAGTCCGCATACACCCTGACAAGGCCTTCCGCCTGCGTGATGACAGGCGCGCGCATGCGCTGAACGATTTCGGCGCGAGTAAGCGCAAAAAGCAACAGCGCGGCGAGAGTCATCTCTACCTAACCTTCAGAAGAACCAGCAAAAGTATCGGCATGACGGCAAGCTGCAGCAGCACGAACCGCATCAGCACCTGCGCGTTCGACCAGCCCAAGTTCTTCTTGCAATGGTCGTGCAGAGGAAAGCGCACTTTCCTGATCACGCTGTCGTCGCCGATCTGGAAGCCCAGCTTCTTCGCAAGCCTGAGCAGAACTAGCTTGCCGAGTCCGCCGCCGCCGTTCACGAGGACGACAGGCGACAGGAACAGCACGAACAGCGGATTGCCAGTCATCAGCGACGCCGTGGCGACGAGGATGCCGAGGAATCGGCTGCCCGCGTCGCCCATCAGAATCTTAGATGGCTCGGCGTTGTACCAGAGATATCCGCAGAACGCTCCGGCGACGGTCATTACGACAATCGCCCAGCGGGCCGCCTCTGCATAGACCGGAATGAGGAAGTAGTGCGCGACGGGACGGTAGCCGACAACCACGTACAGCACGACCGCGAGCATCGCGAGCGTGATGACGGTCAGAGTCCCCGCGAGGCCGTCAACGCCGTCCGAACAGTTGGTCGCGTTCATCGTGAACCAAAGGACGCACGCCGCCACGGGAACGTAGATCCAGCCTGGAATCAGCCACACTCCGATGTCGCCCAGCATGACGGAGCCCTTGAAGAACGGAAGCCAGGCAACCATCGCGCGAGCCCCCTCATCCAGCTTCTCGCTGTGTCCAAGGAATATGAACAGCGCTATCGCAATCGACACCACTGCATCCAGAAGGCCCTTCTTCAGCTCTCCCCATGGAACGGACGACCTGTCGTCGAGATAGCCGAACAGCATCGCGCCGTAGAGCGCGAGAACAGCCGCCATGTCCCAGAACGCAAGAGGCGCGAAGAGAATCACGACCGGCAATGCGACAAGCGTGACGACAAGGCCCGTACCTGTGGGCTTTCCAGCGGACTTCATTCCGCCCATGTCCTTCAAGATCGCCTTGCCGTGGTCTTGCGGAAGCTTCGCCCAAAGGCGCGGCAATATGATCCAAGTCAGCAGCGCGGCGGTGAACGCGCCGCCCGCAAGCAAAAGCGCATGGGAGCGCAGAAGGCGGAACGGCCCCCATATCGGGGAAAGAACTCCTGCGAGATAGTAGAGCATCGCCGGTTTCTCCTGCTATTTTCCGCCAAAGCAGGCAAGAAGCCCGCCGGAAAGAATTATCTCCTTCTCGCGATCCGAGAGCGTCGCGACGACCCGGAACTTTCCGCGAGGCCCCTTCACCTCCAACGGCACGCCCTTCTCGACGGCCTCCCGTATGCCTTTCATCTCAAGGCTGTCTCCAGCGGAGATCTTGTCGAAGTCGCCGGGGTTCTCGAAGATGAACGGAACTATGCCGAAGTTGACGAGGTTCGCCCGATGGATTCTCTCGATGGATTTCGCGATTACCGCCTTGACGCCAAGATACATGGGGCAAAGCGCGGCATGTTCGCGGCTCGAGCCCTGTCCGTAGCTCTCGCCCGCGACTATCACGTTTGCAAGGCCCTTCTCCCTGTTCTCCATGCACTTGTCGTGGAATTTCGGATCGCACGGCTCGAATACGAACTTTGCGTACTGCGGAACGTTCGAACGGAACTTGAGACGCGCACCGGCCGGCATGATGTGGTCGGTCGTTGTCTTGTCCCCAACCTTTATCGCCGCAACCCCCGAAATGTCCGCCGCGAGCGGAGTGCCGCGCGGAACCGCCGCGATGTTGGGTCCGCGCACGATCTTCGCACCGGCGACGCCCTTCCCCGCCGTCTCGCGATAGAGGAACATCGAATCGTCGATCGGGAACTTCGTCGGCGCGGGAACTGGACGCGGCAACGGCGTCGCGTCCTGCCCCGCCGCCGTAAAGCGACCTGTCAGCGCGGACGCGGCGGCCGTCTCCGGCGAGACGAGATATACCTTGGCGCTTCTCGTGCCGGAGCGGCCTTCGAAATTGCGGTTGCTGGTCCTAAGCGACACAGCGTCCGTCGCAGGCGACATGTGCGCTCCGATGCAGAAGCCGCATGCGTTCTCGAGAATGCGGCAGCCGGCCTTGACGAGAATGCCGAGAGAGCCGTCTGCGGCAAGCATGTTCACGACCTGGCGAGAGCCGCACGCAATGCCGACCTCGACGTCGTCGGCGATGTGCCGTCCCTTCAGAATCTGCGCGACGGTGCATATGTCTCGGTAAGAAGAGTTTGTGCACGAGCCGATCATTATCTGGTTCACCTTCGTGCCGCGCATCGACTTGACGCTGACGACGTTGCCAGGCGAGTGCGGCGCCGCGGCCATCGGCTCGACCTTCGAAAGGTCAAGCTCAAACACGTCGTCATATTTCGCGCCTGCGTCCGCGACGATCTTCTTGAAGTCGCCCGCACGCCCCTGCGCGGCAAGGAATTTGCGCGTCACGGAATCGGACGGAAACACGCTCGTCGTTACGCCTAGTTCCGCGCCCATGTTCGCAATCGTCGCGCGGCTCGGGACGTCCAGCGTCGCGACGCCGGGGCCAGCATACTCGAATATCCAACCAACATTCCCCTTCGTTCCAAACTTCTTGAGAACGGTGAGTATTACGTCCTTCGCGCTCATCCCGCGGCGAAGACGTCCCCTGAGAACGATTGCCCGCACCTTCGGGGACGGTATGTGAAATGCGCCGCCAGCCATCGCCACAGCGATGTCGATGCCGCCTGCACCGATTGCGATCTGCCCAATGCCGCCGCCAGTCGGCGTATGCGAGTCGGCGCCGAGCAGCGTCGTGCCCGGACGTCCAAAGCGTTCAAGGTGAAGCTGGTGGCATATGCCGTTTCCTGCCTTGGAATAGACGATGCCGAACTTCTTTGCCACGGACGCGAGAAAGTCGTGGTCGTCGGCGTTCTCAAAACCGATCTGAACCGTGTTGTGATCGACGTATGAAACGGCTAGTTCGTTCTTGACGCGCTTAAGGCCCATAGCCTCGAACTGCAAGTATGCCATAGTGCCGGTGGCATCCTGCGTGAGCGTCTGGTCGATGCGGATTCCTATCTCGGGATCGGTCGTCGGGTTGCCCTCCACGAGATGCGGAAGGAGAATCTTCTCCACTACATTCATTGCTGTTTTCTTCATGGGGTGGTATTTTACCATATTCGCACAAAGTCTGCGCAGGTTTTTGCATCAAAACTCAGCCACCCGCGATTCGTTAGAATAGTGTGCACCCGATCAGCAAAGCATCTTCATTCTACACGTCTATTACGCCATTGGTGGACCTGTCCTTGAGAACCGCCCAGAGAACAGCATACACGATAAGCGGCATGCCAGACAGGAATAGCGTCACGAGCGCCACAATCCAGCGCAACCCCGTGACGTTCAAGTCAAACCTGTGCGCAAGCCCCGCGCAGACCCCGGCAATCACTCCTTCGTCGCTACTCCTGTAAAGATTGTCCATCGTTTCATCTCCTTTTTGTGTTTCCTTTACCGCGCATTATACCATTTTCACATCAACGCATATTTGGCGATGAAGAGCGCCGTGAGGATGTACATGATCCAGTGGATGCGCCTGAATTGCCCGGACAAGGCGTTTATAGCCGTGTATGATATCACGCCAAGCATCAGGCCATCCGAGATGGAGTACGTGAATGGCATTGCCGCAACGGTGATGAACGCCGGAAGCGCCTCGCCTGCGTCCTGCCAGTTGATGTCAACGCACGATGAGAGCATCATGTAGCCTACGACAATAAGCGCTGGCGCCGTCGCGAAGCCTGGTATCGCAAGGAACACAGGGGCGAAGACGAGCGAAAGCGCAAAGAGCGCGGCAGCCGTCGCGCCCGTAAGTCCAGTACGGCCGCCCGCCATCACACCGGACGCCGACTCGACATAGGTCGTCGTGGTGGAAGTGCCGAGCACCGCGCCGGCCGCCGTTGCGATGGAGTCCGCGCAGAGTGCGCCGGATATCCGCGGCAACCGGCCGTTCTTGTCGAGGAACCCGCCCTTCATCGAGATGCCGATCAGCGTACCGAGCGCGCCGAAGAGATCCACGAAGAAGAACGAGAACATGACGACGAGGAAATCCAATGACAGTGCAAGCGACCAGCCTGTTCCTACTATCTCGCCCTTCACCGCATGCGTCCAGCCGTCGGGACGAAAGAGCGCGCCAAGCGTAGACACGAACTCGCCGAAGTCCTTCGCAAGCCCTTCTGACGAGAAATTCGGATAGAGCGAATTGAACCCGTTCGCAGCGTCCGGAACGTATATCCCCAATGCCTGCGCGACCATTCCAAGCACCCAGGAGAAGAGTATCCCGAAGAGGATGGCGCCCTTGAACTTCTTCACCACGAGCAAGCCGGTGAAGATCGTTCCGACCAGCGCGATGATCGCGCAGATCCCGTGCGTCGCAAACGGCACGTCAGTGAAGTGCACCATCGAGACGAGCGTCGCCGGGTTGTCCACGACAAGCCCGGCAGTCTTCATGGCGATGATGCAGATAAAAAGCCCGATACCGGCCGCCACCGCCTTCTTCAGCGGGAGCGGGATGCTGTTGAAGATCGCCTCTCGCACCGGCGTTAGCGAAAGCGCAAGGAACACCAGCCCTTCCACGAACACCGCCAGCAGCGCGAACTGCCAGCTGTAGCCCATTGTCAGCACCACGGTGAACGCAAGAAAGGCGTTTAGCCCCATTCCCGGAGCCAGCACGAATGGATAGTTGGAAATAAGCGCCATCAAAAGAGTGCCGACAACTGCCGCGAGCGCAGTCGCCACGAACACCCCGCCCATGGGAATTCCGGCGGCGGAGAGTATCTGCGGGTTCACGGCGAGGATATAGGCCATCGTCATGAACGTGGTGAGACCTGCGGCGAGCTCCGTCCTGACGGTGGTCGCGTTCTGCTCCAGCTTGAAGAGCCGGTCGAGGAATCTATATTGCGCAGACATCAGAACCCGAGCTCCCTTGCCGACAGGGGCATCATCGTGCGCACAAGCGCCGTCGAGCCCGGCGGCATGTTTTCCGCCGTCATCGGCACTATGCGGGTCGCGGACTCGTACTCGCCAAGTTCGCGGCCATATTTCACTGCATCGGGAAGCGGGCCATTCCGGCCGACGGACAGGAACGCCGAGACCTTTGGCCTTGCCTCGTCGCGCGCGGCAAGTAGCCCGCGCTCGCGCAATGTCCTGT
>Ga0265299_10001268_pt1 | contig 29442 bp, 40 predicted proteins | sample AusTroGonzalo_MG_4_FD_193485 | JGI IMG/M metagenome (GOLD analysis project Ga0265299, IMG submission 193485) | Bovine rumen microbial communities from tropical cattle in Woodstock, Queensland, Australia - Gonzalo_02 | ecosystem: Host-associated > Mammals > Digestive system > Stomach > Rumen ... | reverse complement strand
TGATACGGATGATTTTTCTGCAACACAACCACTTTCTCTTGGACACTTTACAGTATAAGGTTTAGAACAGGTATAATATTCACCATATTTTTCAACTAACTCATCTCGTGTTGTAGATGGAGATGTTGTGTAGGTATTTATTTTTGTGTAATATATACAACCAATACATTTATTTGTCGTTAATTCCATTTTCTATCCACTCCTTCCATCCACTCCTTAATTATTTTAATCTCTTTTTCATTCAAGCTGCCTTTTGGTATCGCCCAACCTAAAACTTTTATTTCGTTGTCAGGCATTGTAACTTCCATAGAATGAGTATGCTTTTTGATTATTTCTAATACTTTTAAATCTTTTGCAATAATGTCTATTGCTTTTTCTGTTTCTATATCTGGTTTTTCTATTCCCAAACAAGACATAGCAATATAATGTGATTGTGTAATTCTTTCTAATGCTTCTTTACTTGTCATTCTGGTATCCTCCCAAAAAGTCTTTGATATAAGTCTTTGTTTGCTATTGCTATTATGAGTTTTGTCTTTTGTTCTCTTATTTCTTCTAACTCGTGTTGTTTGATTAATATCTCGGTTTCTAATTGTTTCTCACGATATAAACCTAATTTTAATTCTCTATATATTTCATCGAACTTATCCTTATCCATTCAACCACTCCTCCAAATGCTCGTATTCCTCTCTTGTGATACCCAACATTGGATCATCTCCAATTTGCAACCAATAGAAACCATCCTGCTGATGTATCTTGATTCTTGCTACTTTCTTGATTAACCTCAAGATTAGTAATGGATTATATACTGTTCTCATTTCCTACTTCCTCCACATTGTAGACATGGTAATCGTTTTCATCGTAGCTCTCGACTCTGAATATCCTTTCAGATGCCACTACCACATAATACTTCTTGTCATCTACCGACTTTAGTTTCACACACTTATCGGTATCATTTGCTTGTAGTCCATAATGTTCTCTTACAGCTACAACCACTTTTACTTCATCTGCATTGAGTCTTTCCTCCATCTCTTTATTGGATACCCAACCAAACAGCATTGATGCTCCAACTGTAAATAGCACGATTGATACTATTGTAAGGATGATTACTACTACACTTGTACTGCTTCTTTCTTTCCAATTCTCTTTTGGATCATATTCCTTTTTTGCCATTTTCTATCCACTCCTTCACGAGCTTGAACTCGTTTTCATCTATTGTTAATTCTTGGTGTAAGTTTGCGATGTGTACTTTATAGATTCCGTATGTCTTACAAACATCTATTATTTCTAGGTCTAGGTTTTTTCTTAATATCTCTAATACTTGTTGAGATTTTTGACCTTTTATCCATTCTGGTAGACATTCCTCTACAAACCTTTTGAACTCCGACTCATCTATTAAAAAGATTTCATAATTTTCTGCTACTGCTAATCTATAAAATGATTCCAATATTTCATTTGTTATTTTCTTTTTATGATCCACTATTATTTTTGAAACCATATCCAAGCATCCACATCCGTTATCAAATGTTTCAATTCCAAATCTTGGAGGTGTGATTTTATATAAAATATCTGTTCTTGTGAATTGTGTTTGTTTTATTTCTTTTGACATAATTCCTCCTTATGCTGCCAAGTAGTTATTTAACCACTTTTGTCCTAATGCTCTAATCTCTGGTGTTGGTAGGCAGTTATCTCTGTCTTTTTCATCCATATAGAATTGCCCTATCTTCTTGCTCTTGTTAATCTCCATTGTCGCTATTGGTTTGTTCTCTTTCCTGATAAAGACTAGAATACAGTTTTTGTCTATCATCTTCTGGTCATAAGAACAACTCATAAGACATTGGTGGAGAGTTGTTGCTTGTAAAATGATTTCTTCTACATTTGGTGCAACGAATACACTATATCCATCTTGTTCAAAGTCATATTTCTTTAAGCTCTCAACCAATTTAATTAGCTTCTCGTTTTTCTCGTTTATTCTTGCTTGTGCCTTTGCTTGTTCTATCTTGTATATTTCTTCCACCAACTTGCTGTGTTTCAACAAAAAGTCTTTAGGCATTAACCAATACTTGTCTTTAAGGTTTTTCTTTAATCTTCTACACATTTTGTAATAATCGTGAAGCATATTTGTTTCGATATAAGTAAGATGATCTATGTAATGTTGTGTTACTCCATAAGGCACTTTGTATCTCTCACTTACTTCTCTTAATGCGTGGTCTTTTCCATTGATTTCATCCAAGATATAACCGAGTGTCTTTCCTGATGGATTATTCTTTAACCAACTAACAACTGCTTTCTTCTTTTTGTCTGTAAGTTTCCAGAAACTTTTATTCATTCCAAGTCGCCAATTTCCACTTGCTACTAATAATTCCATTTCAGGATGTTCATACCATACTCGTATTATGTCGTAGAGGTCGCTATTTCCCATTATTCCATTGTCAATACATTTCTCGAGTAAATACTTAACTCCTTCTTTACAGTTGTTCTCAATCTCTCTAATCTCGTTATAGGTTGTTATGGTATTTGCAATAAATCCTTTTGCCCAATCACTACATTTACAAGAACAATCTATCGTATATCCTTTAGCTTCTGAAGAATGCAGCATTGTGTATCCACTAATGTAGTTGTAATCTAATAATCCAGAACAGTATATGTTTCCCTCTACCGATTTGAAGTATAGATGCCTTCTTTCAAAGTCTAGTTTCTTGGTATATATCTCTCCATCTGTTACTATTCCAAATTCGCCATTGAGATAAGTCCAATATGTTTTTCTATCTTTAATCAAATGTCCCATATCTCACACTCCTAAATCGAATAAAGACATCTGTCCTGTTTGTTCTTGGTATCTTTCTTGTCTGTTCTGATCTAATCTTTTTTTGTTTTCTAACTGTATTGCTTCAGTTTGTTGTCTTTGCTTTTCTATCTTTTGTGCTTCGGCACTCCAGAGTTCCTCCAAGAAGTAATGTCTTGCCCAATCAAAAACTGTATCATCATCTACACATATACTTTGTTGGTTATTTGCCATCTCTCTTGCTTGTCTCATTATGTAACTGCAACAACCTTCCATTTGAGATTCATTGAACTTTGATGCAAAATGTTCATCTTTGGATGCAAACCCTTTAAGATACCATAATATTTTTTGTTTTGATGCTTCGTTCATATTTAATCTCCTACTTGATCTGTAAGTTCTTGTTCTCTACTATAGAGATGCCATCAAACTCAAAACCCTGCTTAATTGCATCTTTTAAGAGTTTCTTGTCTGGTTGTTCAGTAACCTTTCTTATGATAAACTCCTCTGGTATGTCAGCTCCTTCAGATATGACTACTTGCTCACTCTTTCTAAAACTCAATACACATCTTGGACTCTCAAACTTTTGCATTCCTGCTACTTGTAAGTTGTCAGCTAGATACTTCTTTAATCTTTCAAGTTGGTTTTCCTTTACTCTCCTTCTATCTGCGAGTGTCTTTTCCTCGTTCTTTAATGCTTCAATGTCTGAATCCAAGTTCTTGATGTAACATCCTACATTCTCTAGTTTGGTGTTTAAGTCCATTTCGAGTTGGTCTATTAAATCACAAGCTCTTATTATCTCTCCTGTGCTTTTATCTATTACTTCATCATCCTGTGTTAAATCACTTTCTAAAAGATGCTCTATCATATAGTTAATTTCATATAATGTTGCCATAACCTAATCTCCTTATTCTTGTGCTAATTTTTCTAATGCTTTCTTTTTTGAATAAACTACTTGTCTTTGTTCTATCTTGATTTCGTTTGCTATAATCTTTGTACAGATGTTGTCTATGTAATATCTCAAGATGATGTCTTTCTCTCTTTGCTTGAGCTTTACTATCTTTGAAAAATACTTGTTAATTAACTTGTCTCTTTCCTTACTGTATTTTGTTATTTTGCTCTCGTGTGGTATTACTAAATCCTCAATGATTACTATGTCTATTTCGTTCAGTTCATCCACACTCTTGATAGTCTTATATGCTTCTTTGATTTTTTTTACTTCCTGTTCCTCTTGTGATATTAGAACAGACAACTCCCTACATCTTTTAAGATCACTCTCTACTTTTGCTACAGCTTCATCTTTATAACCTTTCATACGCACCTCACTTTAACAACACATCCAAGCTCTCTGCTCCTGTTGTATCCATTGGTACTTCCTCTGGTGTTGGCTCATAAGGTTTTAAGATTGTGTGTATCATTTCCAAGACTTCTCCATAGGCATCTACTTTGCCTTTGACTCTTGTTGCTAATAGTCTTAACCTTAAATCGAAACATATATTTTGGTAGTTTTCAGTTAGTTTTTTGTAATAAGCTACTTTGCTTTCTTTGACCTTTGTAACCTTCTCTTGTAGGTTTTTAATTTGTTCTAATTCTTGTTCACTCATAACCTTATCTCCCTTATATATCATCATCTGATATGTTTAATGCAGATATATCTCCATTGAAAAGGTTGTCCATATCTTGTGATGTATATTTTCTTTCCTCGAATTGTGGCTCAATTATCTTTGTTTTAATGACTTCAGGTTGATCCTTTAATCTATCATTTGCTAACTTCTTTCTTGCCCACTCGAGTATCAAATATCTCCAATCCTCTATCGGTGTATTGCCCATCTTCCATCCACGAGCTGAATAGTAGTTATAAAATCTTTCTGCATCTATATCTACATCCTTTAAGGTAATAAACTCTTGGATTTCTTGTAGAGTTGGAATGTTTACATCGAAGAAATCATTTTTATAAATATCTTTTTCTCTATCACTCTCTTTTTGAGATATATCTATATCTAACTCTTTCTCTTTCTCTAACTCTATCTCTGGTGGACTATTGTTCCACCTTTGGTGGACAATAGTTCCACCTTCTCTTCCTCTTTTTTCTTCTTCTGCTTTTTGTCTTTGTAATTGCTTCTTTTCAGCTCCTACTGTTTGCATCCCAATTAAACCTCTAACTTCAGTCATATAGATTGTTTGGTCATCTAAAATGTCTATCATTCCTAACTCGTTTAATAACTTAACTGACTGTCTTACTGTATCTATATTTGTGTTTGTGATTACTGATAACATATTGAGGTCGTATGGTATTTGTTGACTAAATCTTAACTCTCCATCGTGATCTATGCTCTCTACCATTAGTTTCAGATAAAACAATACATATTCTTTACCATTTGGTTGTGATTCTATAATCTTAATATCGTGTCTTTTGAAGAAGTCTCTTTTGAGCTTTAACCAATAATATTTATCTTTGTTGTATTCAGCCATTTGCTTGTTCCTCCTGTTTGCTTTCCACATCCTTTAGGAACTTGCTACAACACTTTTTCATTGATTCTAGTTCTAATTGTCTATGATCTACCTCTGCCCACATATGTTTGACTTCCTCTATATCATCGGCATTCTTTGGATCTGCTAACTTATATCCTTTCTTTGCTGATGTTGAGATTATCATTACCTTTTTGTTTCGTATCCAATTTATGATGTCTCTAATCGTTCTCTCGTTCATTCCATCCATAAAGATACTTAACTCTTGCTTGGTTACATATCTGTCTTTGTGTAGCTCTAGGTATTTATAGACTTGAACTGCTTTATATCTCATCTTGTCTACTTCTGGTTTTTTACACTCCATCTTTTATCTCCTTTGAGTTTGGTCGCTCTTTACTTTGTTGTGTGTGTTTGCTATAATTTTTGATGCTCCTATGTTAACTTCATCCTTTGAGTTTGGTCGCTCTTTGCTTGTGGTTTCATACGGAGCATTTTTCATATAGTATCTTGCTAAAAACTTTGCTACTTCGTTAATGTCTAATCCTTTAATCTCTACTCCCATCCTAATAGCTCCTCCATTTGAACTCCGAGTATCTTACTTATCCTGTATAGTTGGTTTATGTTTGGTAGACTCTTACCTGTTTCCCAACTTGATAGTGTTGCTTTACTTACTCCTAATTCTTTTGACATTTGCATTTGAGATATTTTCTTGATCTTGCGATAGACACTTGTGTTTAATCTCTTTACTTCTCTTTCCATATTCCTCCTTATGCCTGTAACTCTTTGAGTATTTGTTCTATATCGTTTATCTTTTCTAGTGTCTCGATATATTTAATTTTGGCATTGTTTGTTACATAGTCTTTCATTGTTTGTGTCTTATATGCAGGTAGTTCCTTATCTAGTATGTCAAAGATTAACCCCTGTACCTTATCTGCGAACTCTTTGCATATATCGTGTGCTATTTTACTTTCCATTTTGTTTCTCCAATTTGTCTCCCCAGAATGCTATTAGTTCTGCCACCTCGCTTGGTGTAATCGTTTCTATGCCTAGTTCCTTTGCATCTGCGATAGCTAACTCTATTAACCTATTCATTTGTGCCGAATCGTAGTCAGATGATCCATAGTAACATTTCATAACTTCGTATCCATCTAGGTTGCTTTCCCTGTAATCCTCACATATCCAACCGATGCCTTTGCTCTCCCATATCTCTGTGAACTTCTCTACTGCATCTTGCTTGACAGGAATCATGTAGAATGCACCTATATCCATTATGTGTTCCTTATATACATCTGTTGCTGTGTATGGTCTGGATTCACTTACACTTATTGCCTTTGCTATCTCATCTGCAAGTACCCAATAGTAAGCATTAGCATTCAAACTTCTCTTGTTGTGTTTCTTTGCGATTTCAAGTGATAAAGTGTCGTTTTGGAGTTCTTTAAGTCGATTTATTATGTTAATATCTCCGATGCTAAAGGTTACCTCAAAGACACCATTATCACTTCTTAATGCTCTTTCAAACTTGCAGGTTGTTTTCATTTGCTACCTCTTAAAATGGAAGGTCTCCACTTGGATCTGTATTATCTTGAAACATTAAATCATCCAATACAATTTGAGCAGCTTGTACCATCTTTGGACTATTCTTAATGTTTGTGATTATCCATTCGAGTTGGTTTACAGATAAATCTCCAAGTCTTGTTCCTCTGTTTGTTACATAGTTTTGTGCTTCCTCAAGTGTGAGTTGCTTGTTCGTGATTTCATCTACAGATTTGCCTACTTGCTTTGGTGCATCCTCGTTCTTGATTGTCTCTTGGATGTCCTTTTGTGTGTAACTGTTTTTCTTTGGTGCAGGTTTCTTGTCTACTAACTTCTCTGTACCTACCAAAGCATCTAGGACATCTCCTTCTACAATTTCAAATGCGTTGAGGTATAAGTATCTCTTTAAGTATGTGTGTACTCCACCCAAGCATTGAATTGGTGTTGATCCTTTGATTTCGGCTTCTGCAACAGGACTTGTGAATGTAACTTGTTCTTGTGGTTTCTCACTATTGATGAATGTCAAAGATGCAACATCCCCATTGATTGAGAAGTTACTAAAAACTTGGTACTTGTCCATTAAGTTGTTGAGTGTTGGAAGGAAGTCATCCAATGTAAAATACTCAAAGTTTGCGAATCCGTTTTTGCCACTCTTTTTGAGCTTTGATTCTTGAAGTGCTACTCGTATGTTTGCGAGTTTTTGATAAATGTTTTTTTCTACCATAACCTAATCTCCTTCTTGGTATTTTTTATTTAATCACCTATGCTGACAAAATCTACGAAACCATCATCGTAAATAGTTTTTGTTCCGTATGCTTCATCGATAGATTCGATTACCTTTCCATGTTCTTTTTCCATTGGACTAATCCAATTAGTAAAAAGGTCGTAATATTCTTTATCTGTTAATTTACCTTCTAACCAATCGAAGTATGCTGCCATTGAATCTATTGGATTTTCCATATTGTATTTTTTTGCCATTTTTGTTAATCTCCCTTTTCTTTACTTTTTTTCTCGGTTTATTGATTTCTAATATCAATTTATCTAATAATAGTATAAACTTTTAATCAAGGTTTTGCAAGAGGTTTTATCAACTTTTTTTGACTTTTTTTAATAGTTTTTGTTTTTTTATGTGTTGAATAGTCTAAATAACTTGACAATATGTTGACAATTTTTGTTTTTGTAAAGTATTATGTATATATAAATTGCTTATTAAAGGGATATATTATGAACAAATTAAAAGAATTAAGAAAGAAAAAGCACATTACTCAAGAGAGAATGGCAGAACTTTTAGATGTTTCTTACAACCAATATTACAAGTATGAAACAGGCAAGACCGACTTATCTACTGCAACTCTTATCAAATTATCCGAGATTCTAAAATGCACCACAGATGAGATTCTTGGTTTGGATCAAAAGAAACTAGGCAATATTTACGAACTTGAAAAACCAATCATCCTTCCTGTATATGGAGAGATTTCAGCAGGAGTACCAATTAACACAAGTCAATCCCCTACAGGAGAATATATCTACGAGGATAAACAGTACGGAGATGGCAACCACTTTGTACTTCGTGTTGTTGGCGATTCTATGTATCCAGACATCGTGGATGGTAGCTATGCAATTATTCGTTGCCAAAACTATGCACAACCAAACCAGATCGTTGCAGTTTGCCTAGATAAAGAGTATGCTACATTAAAAAAATACATACCTCAATCTAATGGAGTATGTATCTTTCAACCAATTAACCCTAAATACCAACCAATAGTTGTAACACCTCAACAATTCAAAAATGGAGATGCTTTTATTCTTGGTATCCTACGAGAAGTTAAAAGGAAGTTCTAAATGGCAATTAAAAAACAAAAGGATATAAAAACTGCTGTTATTATGGCAAGATACTCCTCTGACAACCAACACGAAACATCTATTGAAGGTCAATTAGATGTGTGTTATAAGTTTGCAAAGGATAACAACATACAAATCGTTGGAGAGTATATTGATAGAGCTGTCTCTGGAACTTCTACCAAAGGTCGCAAAAGGTTTATGGATATGATAGATGATTCTGCCAAAGGAATGTTCGATGCAGTTATTGTCTATAAAACGGATAGATTCGCAAGAAACAGGTTTGATGCTATGTTCTATAAAAAGAAGCTCCAAGATAATGGAGTTCGTGTGATCTCTGCAACCCAACCTTTTACGGATGCACCAGAAAGTGTCATTATGGAAGGTCTTATGGAAGCATACGATGAATACTACTCTCTTGAACTCGCACAAAAGGTTTTGAGAACTTTTGCCTTAAAACGCAGAGATGGACAATATTGTGGTGGCAAACCACCTTATGGTTACGATATAAACGATAAGAAGGCATATATCATCAATGAGAATCAAGCTGATACTGTTAGACAAATATTCAATATGTATGTTGGTGGTATGTCTATCTCCCAGATCCAACACAAACTTAATAACCCTGCACTAGATTATGACAAGATTAGAAGGATTCTCTCTAATGAAAAATACACAGGCACTTTGCATCATGAGGAGGAGGAGATTAAAAATGTGATTCCTGCAATTATAGATGAAGGCACATTCCTTTTAGCTCAAGAAAGGCATAAGGTTGCAGTAAGGAATAAAACCTATGTCAAGTCCACCGATGTTCTTGCACTTGCCAATAAGGTGTATTGTTATCATTGTCAAAGTCCTTTGATAGTTTCATCTGGAACATCTAAAAACACCAAGAGATATTACTACTACAAATGCAACAATGCAAAGGAATGCCATTTTAAGCCGATAAATGCCGACTATCTTGAGGATACAATCTTTGAGAATATAATTTACTACTTAAGTAAATACTCCGTTGACATCGCAAATAAAACAGCCGAGTTAGTTTCCAAAGAGTTGGATGATAACACAAGAAAAGAACTCAAATCCCAACTTAAAAAGAAGGAACTAGAAGCAGACAAAACCTTTGACACAATGGTACAACTTGGTGTTACGGAGAGAGGCAAAGAAAAATATCACAAGTTGGAACAAGAGATTGCCGAGTTAAAAAGGCAGCTAGAGTTTGCAAATCAAAAGGAAGTTACACCACAGGACATACTAGATTATATGCAAAAACTTCTCGCCATCCAAGATACATCTCCAGATTTCAAACACGATCTATTGCTTAATATTGTAGACAAAGTCATAGTAAGTAATCGTGTCATTACTGTTTATTGTAATAACAGTAATAATGGAGCAAATATCCCAGAAAATGAGAAGTTCGCAAAATCGGTGTCTGGCAGCCCATACGAGTTAAATTACGAACTCTCTATATATAAAACCCACTTTACAATCTTGATCCCAAGAAAAATAGCATAAAATAAGAGAGAGATATTTCACTCTCTCTTTTATATACTTTCCAAACCACTAGCCATCAAAACAAACAAAAATGGCAGTTGATACTATATGTACAGGAGATTACTTGTGGTCTGGATTGTATTTCAATAAGTTTTGTGCAAGTGTTACACCGAACTTTCCTATCTTTACAGGTTTGCCTTCTCCAAAGGTTTCAGCATAGGTTTGTTGAAAAGGATTCAATCTTTCCTTCTTTTCCTCTACCTTTTCCTCTTTAGGTTGATCTGGTGCTTGTTCTGGTTGACTCTCCTGTGGTGTTGTGAGAACTACACTTGAACTAGCTGTTGTACTTAATTCAGTTGCTACCAAAGGTTGCTCCGATAATGGACTTGTATTTATGGAAGGGATTGGAGGATCAACCACTATCGGAGTTTCCGTTGGTGCTATAATAGGAGGTTTTTCTTTTGGTTGTTCTTGTTCCTTTGGTTGCTCGTTTGTTTCTTTCTTTTCTGGTACAGGTGGCATATACTTTTGGAATGCTTTTGCCACATAGTTGTCTACCATAATTTGTACGGATAAGTCTTTCTCTTTGACTTGTGCATCCTGTCTTACTCTGAACTTGCTTAATATCCTTAACTTCTTTCTTAATACTGCCTTAACCTTATCCATCATAAAATAACCAAAGCAGATACCAGAATATGCAGCCATAAGGATTGTTATTATCTTAATCAAGAGTGGAACTATCATCGCACTTGTGAAGTTGTTAAAGTGATATACTAGGTCTGCTGTCATAAAACCAAATGCAATAATTGACACGATTTTCCAACCTAGCTTTTGCACTCCATACTTTCCTCTATGTAGATGCAAATCGTTCTCTCTATCTGATTTTTCAATGTCATATACACCAGAGAATAGAAGGTCAACTGTAACTTTGTTATATCTTACCTTTTCATCCTCCCATACTTGCTCTGGAGTTTTTAATAGTTTCTTTTCTAGTTCCTCGATAACTCTTTTCTTTCGTTCTTGTCCTCTCTCGAACTTTTGAACTAGCTTTATTTTTCTTTTGATCTTGGCAATATAGACATTGTACTTGGTAGCAATATTCATATTTTGCACGAATACTTCCAAGTTATCTATCTCGCCATGTTCAAACACCTGTGTATAGTGTGAGTCTAATGCGTTGAGTTTTCCATTGAACTCTTTGTCTCTTTTCTTTCTTGATTCCTCTGTGGTGTTGGCAAGAGAGATCATAATCGTAAAGGTAGCAAGTCCACTAATAATCTTACCAATCCAATACGCAAGATCTCTCGCCTTCGCCATTACATCATCTAATACAAAGAACTGCAACAATAAGAATACTATTGTTACAATCATCGCAATTATAACATTGATGCTAATTTTAATATTGGAACTCACGAATCTTTGTTCCTCTTTGTTTGTTTCCATTTTTATCTCCTTAACCTGTTAATTTGCATTTTTTTTGCAAATCTTGTACTTAACAAACCTATTCACTAATCTTGTTAATCATAGCTTGTTTGCTAATTTGAATTGCAGCTAGATGTGTCGCAACCTTTCCTAATATTGATCCTGTGATAATTGTTAGGAGTATCACAAGTTGGTCTATTGCTGTCTCAAATGCGTGTAGAACTGTTATTGCTATCATCAAAGGGAATAATGCCACGATGTAGTCAAAAGTTTCTATAATGCTTTTCTTTTCAGCAACCTTCTTTATTAAGAGTTCGTTGTTTGGATCTGTTTCCAAGTCTGTTTTTTGTTGGACATATCCATCGACATATCTTTCGTACTTCTTTCTAAAGATGCCATATAATACAGCTACAAGTATTGCCAATGAAACTAATGCCCAGAATGTGCCTTTGCTTGTTGCAGACATTGTGTATTGTAATGTGTCCTCATAGCAATAGATTGCATATCCTGTTGTTGGAGCAATTAGTACCAAATACTCAATTACTGTAAGGATGATTGAAGGTATATTCTTTTTCATACCACCACCTCCTTATAATTAGTAAGAGATTTTGGATACTGCTTTTTCCTCAACTACTTGTGGTTTTGTATCTTTGGTTTCGATTTTGATAGCTGCAACTTGTTCTGGTTGAACTTCATCAACCTTTGCAACATCCTCACTTAATAACTTCTTGATAATGGATCTGCTATCCTCTGATATTGTCTTGAAGTCTCCAACTGCATTCATTGTTGCTCTTGCATATTCAGTTGTTAAGTTTACTGCCTTTGCAATATCGTTGTAAGAGTCCTCAAGAGCACTTAAACGAGAGTTGGTTGCTTTATCGACTATTGCATCTGCATCAAGAGTAAGTGTTCCCTGTATGCGATTAAAAAGGTCATCCTCAACCTTCTTTGCGATAGCATTTTTATCATCCTCTGTGAGTTTGGAGTATTTCTTTGCTTTGGTGTTTGCAACTGCTAAAGCAATACTACGAATTACTAGTCCTAAAATAGTTGCACCAAGTCCACTAGATAGGAATATTGTTACATACTCGACAATCTTTTCTACTGTCATTTTGATTCTTTTCACTCGTGCCAATTCGTACAAATCAACGGGAGCTACTTCCTTTACTTATTTTATTGTATATATCATGCGTGTACGCACATAATATCAAACTGTATATTTTATACACTTATTGTTCTAATGCGTTATAAAGGTCTGACATTTGCTTTAGTAATGGCTCTAATTCTGCTACCTTATTCTCCAATACTTCTACTCTTGCTTTAAGGTCATCAAATGCAGAATGTCCTGCAAAACCTTCATCTGTGCTTACAAGTGTTATTGGCTCTAGGTTGATTGTCTTAACCTTTGTTCTTGCGAATTGGACTACCTTTAGTTTGAGTTCTCCTGCAACTAATACTTCAGCAGGAACAACAAACTCATCCAACTTTTCAATGGATAACTTGACTTGCTTGTTTCCGTTCTCAAGATATACAAAGCACTTTTCGATTTGTACTCCTTCAACCTTAACAATTAAATCCTCTGATCCAAGAACAAATGACTTACAATCATCTTTAATTGCACCATAACTATTCTTTACTTCATAAACTATTTTCATAATGTCTCTCCTTATGCTTATTTATCTATACTTGCGAGCCAATCTTTAAGTGTGATCTGCTCATCTAATACTCCTTCTGTCATAAATCTTTGCTTAATTCCTGCATAGATTAAGTTCTTTTCCTCTGGTTTCATATAGTCGGCATAGTATAAATCTTTGAACTCTCTCCAATACTCTTTATATCTTTCCTCTACTGCCTTTCTATATTCTTGGTTTTCTTGGTCTATCCACTCCTTTTTGTTGAGTGTTTGGTATCCATCTAAAACCATTTTTATACAATATCTTTGTGCATCGAAGTTCATATCCCTTCTTTGCAATTCTCTAATGAGTGCAGAGTTAGAATCGATTAGGTTGTTGTATGTCTTTAAGATATACTTGTCCCCATCGTGTCTACATACACTATCATCTCTCCAACACCAGAGATAGAATGGAGTTGGAACATATCTGATTCCTCCTGCTACAGCTTGAACTAGAATGTGGAAGTAACTATCCTCGTGTATCGTTAGGTTTTCGTTCCATCTTAAATTATTCTTAACCAAGAACTTTCTGTTATGGACTTTGCCATGTACGAACACCATATCTGGAGCACCCTGTCTTTGAATGTCTCCTCTAGTTCCGTATGCTGTTTGGTTTGGATTCTTTGTGTCTTTGCCTTCCTCCATAAATACGGAAGCTAGTGTCTTGAATCCACCCTCTCTATTGATCTCTCTAAATATAATGTCCATAGCATTGACCGAATAGAACATATCATCGGCATCACAGAACATTACATACTTTGCCTTACTGCTATCTAATGCTTTTTGTCTTGTACCAGATACTCCCTTATGCTCGTTGAGTATGTACTTGATGTCGAATGGATAGGATGCTAAAAACTCTTTTGATAATCTTACATCTGTTCCATCGTTGACAATTATTACTCCTATCTCTTGGAAGTTAGCATTGTGTTGGATTGCTATGCTATCTAATAAAGGTTTAATAATTGCATCTGTCTCTTTGTATTGTGGTACTAAAATGTCTAATGTGTGTTGTTTGCTCATTGTTTGTTTCCTCCTGTTTGTTTGTTTATTTTCCTGTAAATGTTAATTTTATTTGCGTGATACGAGAAAAACTCTCGTAAATCGACTATTTTTTGTCTTTTCGTGCAAAAATCTTGCACAGTTTATTCGTTTTCATCATCCTCATATTGAGGTATATCTTTATCTGTTTCGGTATATGTAAATTGTGTTGGATAAATATCTACTGCATCCTCGTATTCATCTCCTGTTTCAACTTGAAGTATCATCTTGTTATTGTCCGAGTATGTTCTTATAAGATTTGAATATGTTCTACCCTCATCGTTTATATATGGATATTGTGTTTGTATTGCCATTTGTTTTTCCTCCTTATGCTGAAGCTGTACAGTAATATATTTGAGTTGGATCTGATACAGTTGTTACTTGGTTTGTCATAGCTTCATCACTATACCAAGTTAATGTCTTGCCTTCTGCATTTGTTGAAGGTAATGTATCATTTAATTGGAATGTGTTTTCTGCAGCCCAACCATAGATGTAATTTGCTTGTGTAGTCCAATTTGACTTTGTTTTATATGCGTTAATGCTGTCATAAGGCACAAAAATTGTAGGATTGTTAAAGTTTGCCCAAGTATTTGTTCCGTTTGCATTTGGTGGTGTTGCTGTTGAAAAATATACTATACAATGGTTTGTATATCTAAACGCATAATTTGGTAATGTTCCTGTCAATGTTGTAGGGTATAATGCCCTAATATATTGTGTAGTTGTACCTGAAGAAGTACCACCAAATAAATATTGTGAAGTAGTTGTAAATGTACTATTTCTAAAATCTAGTGTTAAAATATTAGAGCTTGGATCAGATCTACTAACTCCAATATTCCTAAAACCACTACTTGCAACACTTGTTATTGTTGATTGTGATATATCTATATCGTTTATTTTGGCACAATAAGCAATAGCATAAGCCCCCACACTAGATAGAATTTTTATTTTTACCTTCTTTAATTCTGTACAACTAGCCAAGCTATAATTGTCAACATAATTAAATGTTCCCTCTACTTCAGTTAATCCTGTACACCCTTCAAACGCACTACCTCCAACTGTTATCGTATTTGTAGGTTTTAATGTCATAGCAGCTGGAACTTGATATAATGCGTAAGCACCTACAATTGTCAATGATGTTGGAATATTTATTGTCGTTAATGAAGTACAACCACTAAAACAATTTGGTGGAATTATAGTTATTGTTGGATGTAGTGCTACTGTCGTTAATGAAGTACAATTACTAAATGCAGCATCACCTATGGTACTAGCATTAGAGATATCTATATTTGTAATTTTAGTCGAACCAAAAGCAGATCCTCCAACTGTTGCAATACTGTTTGTATTGGATACTGTTGCTAAATTAGAAGCACCATAAAAAGCATTATATCCAACTATTTGACACCCAGATAAATCTGCACTTGTTATAGATGTCATTTGATAAAACCTATATTGAAAAATGTTTGTCATTCCACTTGGCATTGTAAAAGATGTAATTGTTCCATTTACGATTCCTTTTAAGTCATCATAATCTTGGCTTCCACCACCACTAGATGCAGTACCTGTTACTCCACCAATGGTTACTCCATTTACAATGTTCGCAGGTATTAAAGTTGCAGGTTTTTCTACTGTTACTTGAGATAAAACATAACCTGTATCTGGAGTTATAACTTGGTCTCCATTTGCCATATTTAATGCAACTGTCTTGGTTTGAGTTGCTCCACCACCTCCACCAGATATGGCAGCTATATAGTCATCATAATCTGCAATAGAAACATTATCGCCAACTGTTACACCTTTAGCTTCAATGGCACTCTTAATGTCTGCTTTTGCTTGGACTATTCTTTGTAAAGAACTTGTTAAGCTCATTTGTTTTCCTCCTTCTTATAGGTTATCCAAGATTGCACTAGCACTTGCTATATCACTTTCTATTGCATCTAATCTATAGATAATTGTTCCACTTGTATTGCTATCTCCAATTAAACCTATTGCAGTAAGATCTGAAGCAGTTACAAACTTATTTGTTGTGCTTGTGTCATCCACATTGTCTGCACTTAATTTATTGCTTGAATCTATCTTGGTTTGATATGTACTTGCTGCACTTGTGCTTGTTAGATAACTAGATAATGCTGTATAAACTGCACCAGAACTTATCAATGTGTTGCTTCCACTTGTTGGAGATGAAGAAGGTGTTGTCCAAGTTCCTGCACCACTTCCATCAGATCTCCAATATTGGTTGGATGTTCCTGCTGTTGTTGGTGGATATACTGTCTTTTCGGTTACACTTGTAATATGTCCCTGTGCATCGTATGTGATTTGTGGTACTGCTGTTGCACTTCCTTTAGTTGCAGCAGTTACGGAGTTGCTATGGTTTAAGGTTGCACCACTCTTGCTTAATCCTGTTCCTGCTGTAATAGCATCTTGCTTTGCATTCCAAGTTGTCTTATCACTTGCAGTTACAAACTTATTTGTTGTATTTGAATCGGTTACTAAATCGGCACTTAACTTGTTGCTAGATGTTATCTCGTTTTGGAGTCCACTTATTAAGTCTGCAATACTGAACTCTACTGTGCTTCCACCCTGTAGTGTGAGTGTTACCTTCTTTGTGCTATTGGAATAACTACCACTTACTACCATTGTCTCTAATGGCAAGTCTATTGTGTTTGTCGTAAGTGTAGTTCCATCTTGATCCTTTAATTTGAGAGTCATTACATAAGTTGAGTTGTTTATAGATAAATCGAAGGACTTTGCATACTTGGTTGTGCTTGGCAAAGCTCCTACATCACTTGCTGTTGTTGGAACTGTTATATTTGCAGTTACATTAGAACTTGCGTTTGCTCCAAAACTTGCCACATCCGTTCCGTTCTTTTGTATCTTAAGTGTTGCATTGTTAACAGTTGGTATTGTTGGTTTATTAGTTAAATCGTTATATGATCCACTTAAAGCAACAGCAGCTAAATCACTTGTTGGTGTATAATCCTCTGCTTGAGATTCGGCAATATCATCAACATTCTCGGTTAATGCAGTAATCAATGCCTGTAAGGTATCTCTATCTAACATAGCTTGTTCTAATACATCGTTGAAATATTCCTCATCTGCTATGCCGAAGTTCTTTTGTACATGACCTTCTACAACTGTTGTGCATAAAACTTCTCTATCTGTTATCTCATCATCCTCAATAGTTGCCTTAACAAATTGTGCAGAGATTTCAAGTGCTCCTGCAACAAGCAAGACTCCATCATATTGAGTGCAAGTGTACTTGTATCCTTTTCCTTCATCGGTTGTTTCTAATGGACAATTTATTCTGCTAATTAAGTGTCCATCTGATCTCTTGCAAGACATAGAACAATAACTTACTTCAGTATTCTCGTACACTTCGCCATCATCATTGACAAAGTACCAAGTCATTGTATTGTTGTAAGTTGTTGAATTAGCCACGAATACATTGTCTAATACTTTTACTATGTTGCCATATCTGTCTATATAAACTCTCATCCTATGCTCTCCTTTTTATAGAATGTAAATAATGTGCTACCAGAACATAATCCATTACTTGCTATAAACATATTTCCATCCTCATCTCCTATTGCTATGTTGTACTTATCCACATTGTTTAGGTTGTTCTTAACAAGTGAGATATAGTATTGACCTTCTACACCCATAGCTCCTAAAAGACTTACTCTTGTGTCTCCGTTTAGAGTGTTGTATCTAACTTTCTTGTCTCCGAGTTTGTATGGATCTCTATCTGTTGTTTGATAGTATATGTATATGTTCTTATTGCTAAAGTCTTGGTATAAGCTGTTATAATCTACAAACCTTCCAATTATAATGGATGGTTTTGCTGTCTCTATTCTTATAATCTTTTGGAAGCAAAGTGCTTCACTTGGATCTTTTTTGAATCCTGTATAATCACTCTTGAAGTATGTGCCTGTTGTCTCTGCACCTGTTCCAGATAACAAGAGTTTAGGTTGTGCCTTAACTCCCTGTGTTGTTCTTTCATTAGGGAAGTATCCCCAATCAACTGTTGGATTCTCGGTGTATCCATAATCGTTGGTATATTTGTTATAACATACCTTCTTTCCACCTAACCAATTTATGCCACCATAACTTGATGTGTCGATGGATAAACCTGCACTTGCATTGTCATAGAACTTGCATACAAAGTTGATAGTGTTGCCACTTCCATATCCCGTAACAGGCAATACAAAGTTTTGATAGTCTAATCCTGCATCTGGATCTATGTCGACCTTTACAAAGGCATTTGAGACAATTCCTGTGCCACCCATAGCAGCTTGCATAATACCCCAACAAGTTGTTGCTCTTTGGTCTGAACTCGTTGCTCCTAAACTAATAGAATTATGATCTGCTTGATAGTTATCTATTACAACTGTATCTCTATCTGGAAGGATTACTTGATAACCTTTTGTTGGTATTGCATAGATTCTCTTTTCCTTTCTTAATGCAATTCTTTCATTGAGGTTATTAAAATCTTTTGCGATGTAATATCTTACTTCATACCAAGTCTCTGAATCCGTATGTCTTGATATATCTACTTGATAAATAACTCCGTTATCATAGTCTGTTAACTTTGTCATAAGTGGTAGTATGTTTGAATAACTATCCACATTACAATCTATATAAACTAGGTTGTTGCCTAATCTATTTATCTTGCCTTTGAGGTTTTGTCCGTATCTTTCAATGTCAATAACATTTGCTCTTTGTCCATCTACAACCATAAGGTTTCTTTCAAAGAATGTTCTATCTGCTTGTTTTACGGATGTTGCAAGTCCTTCTATTTCGCCAACATAAGCAATATCATAAACGAGATCATCTAAACTTTGTGGAACTGTATATTGGTTTATGGTTAAATTATCAACTGTTCCATATATATATTCAGTATCATAGATAAGTTGTTTATAATAATCGTAGTTATCATTAAACTCTTTATTTGTAAGTTGAACAAATAGATTTGATATTACACTTCTCGTTACAATCAATGCCTTATATGTTCTGGATACATCTACCTCTGCTTGTCCTCTTTGATAGTAAAGTGTTTTTTGTTGATCCGTTAAAGATAAGGTTTGCCAATACTCGTAGTCCACAAAGTAATCTAAAGCATCAAACCACTTGTTAGATAAATCAATATCTTTATTATAAACTGTAGTTCCTGTTGATGTTGTAACTTCATAGTTGATTCTCATTTTATATTCACCAACTGATTTGAGATAAAACTTGGTTGGATATTGGATTGCATAAGGCAAAGACATAACTCTATTGTTAGATGTTGCTATTGCATCATTAGCTTTGAATGTGTCTTGGAGTCTTATTTCGTTTCCGTTTAATGCACTCTCTACATAACTAACAACTTCTCCTGCATAACTTTCTACCGAGTTGGATGCACTCTCACTTATTAAGGTGTGGTGTGTATCCTCTCCAAGTACCACTTCAGTTGTTGGTGTCATTCTCATATAGTTAACTTTTACAACAAGCATTGTTGGTGTATAGTTGAGAACTACATCATCTACTACAACTCTACTATCTACTGCAGAACATATCTCATCCAATATCTCTCTTGCTGTGCTATTGTTAAATATGAATGTTTCTACATCTGATCTATACATTAAATAACTAGAATCAAAGTTGTTTATTGTCTCTAGTCTTACATTTCCAGATTGGATATTTATCTTTTCTAAACACTTTGTAAATTGTGCTTGAAGGTTGTTATACATAGGTGTATCAAACTCCTTATCTGTTGGAGTCATACACAAACCTGTTACAACTATCTTTTCTAAAATCTTGGTTAATTCGATTAACTTTAATGTGTGTTGATAACTCTTATTGTTTCCTATCTTTGAAACCATTTGTACACTATCCTCTGCAACCCACATCTTTTCACTTGATCCATTGTCAAATGTTATTGTTGCAAGTGTGAATGGCTCTACAGGTGTTAGGTTATTATCTATATACATAAGAACACCACTATCTAAAGAGTCATCAATTCTCCAAGAATAAGTATCTCCATCTATTATGGATGTAATTGTGCTTGAAGTATTGGTAGTGAGATTTGTTAAGGTTAAGCTAATGCTCATAAATCCCTTCCTCCTGTAGATATGATTGTTCCTACTCTTTCTCTTATGGATTGTGCTCTTTGCTCTTGTTCTCTAATCTCTAACATTCTTTCTACTCCCTTAACTGTTAGAGCAACTCCAGCTGCAACACCACCCATTATTGGAGATTGCATAATTGCTACTCCCATTCCTGCTATGGCTATGCCTTCGTTTATATTGTTTTGTGTGATATAGTCTCCTGTAAGGTTTCCGTAGTTGCTTGTTGCCCACTTAAGAGCTTGTGTGCCTACATAAGTTGCAACCATCTTGGATGTGGCACTATGAGCATCTTTAGATAATGTTTTGGCACTTATATCATTCTCTGATGTTTGACCTAAATTGTTGTCTAAATCTAGGTTGTCTTTTCCACCAGATTCTTTTACATTGAGATTAACTTCAACTACTATCTTGCCATCTGCCATACCGACACCTCTTATCTATATATGATGAGTTGATATGCACCTACATTGTCTCTCCAGATCTCTGTAAGTTGGAACTTCTTAACATCTACTGCCGTAGCTGTTCCTATCTGAAGTTTGGTTAATGTAAATGTACTTGCATCTCTACAACCACTTGCTAATACATTGTTTATTCCTGTGGTTGCAGTTGTCTTTCTTATCGTGAATGAGTAAGTATTGAGATAGTTTAATGCGAGAGATGTAATTCTATCTGTCTCTACTTGTTGCACATCTCTTGCTGTTAATTGTCCTGTTAATGAATACTCTAAAATGTTGTCTAGTGTGTAATCTGTACTATTTACAGTTATCGTGAATGTGTCTTTGGTTAAGAATATAGATGAAACACTATATTGAACTGTTATAACCCAAGTTACTGTGTTTGCCTTTATACTGCCTTTAGTGGTGTGTAAGGTGTATCTTGGTCTACTAACATAAGCAACACCGAAAGCACACTTATATTGCGTTATAATGTTCGTAGAAGGTGTTGTGGATGTATCTGTCTCTGTAAAACTATTAAGGACACTATCTTGTGCCTTTGCAATAGCTTCAGTTGCATCTAAAAACTTTTGAGTTTGGTTTTCCTCCATTACGGATTCAACTGTAAAGGTAATAGTATTGAAGTCTATATCTGCCAAGTTGCTTCTTACTATCGTATTGTTTCTTACACATACACCATAAGCTAACTTGTCTACATATAATGGATTTGTTAATGTTTCCGTATTGTTGAGAATGCTTGGATCATACACAACAGTTACTCCACCTTCATTTGTGGTGGTTTGTAATTGTGTAGATAACCACTCTACTATTTGTTGCTTAAATAATTCCTCAAATCTCATTATTCACTCTCCAAGCTCGTTGCCTTCATTTGTTGTCTTAATCTGTATGCTCCCTTTTGGATGCCTACATATTTGTCTATTTCATCTTGAGTTGCATCTCCACTTAATATTGCTTGTATTACAGGAACACAACTCTCTATTGCTCTTTGTACCCAACCTTCATTAGGATTGTTTCCTCTATTCCATGTCTCGTTGGTTATTCTTGCATAGTCCACTAGGTCGTTTCCTATTACTACTTGAGCAGTATTGCCATTGTAGTATGTGTCTATACTTTGACTTAATGCTCCTGTATCATACGGACATTGTGCTCGTATCGTTTCAGATAAAACCTTTAGAATCTCCTGTACCTTATCCATATCAATCCAAGTAAATTGTTCTAGTCCAAGAGTATCCACCTCTACCATTTGGTGTTTTGTCTACTCTCGTTACAAGTCTGACTTTTCCATCCTCTAGTTCCACACCATCATCTTTGGAGATTTCTACAAGTCCTAGTCCATCGATTGCCTTTTCTAGTCTCGTATCTGTGATAATGGTTATTGCGTTTGATCTTTGGTCTATGCCACTTCCAATATAACCACCAGATTGTGTGCCATATACTTCCTCATATCTAAAAGGAATCCTATATGTAGAGGATATTCCTGTCTCGTTATCCGTTGTTACGGATGTGCTCCACCAACCTAACTTATATCTGTTCATCTGTGCATAGATCTCCAATAATCGTTACCATACCAGACACCACCCTGTCCGTTGATGCCACGATACATAAGTCCACCATCCTCTAAATACATCTTTGCCATTCTTGACATCTCTGCTCTTTGCAATACTTCCTGTGATACTGCTGTTCCCTTTGTGAAGTCTATGCCATTTACTATGGTTAAATCCTCGTTCCAGAGAATGTAATATGCTTGTTCTAGTTTTGCATTGTAAACTGCATCCTTTTGAGCTTGTACTGCCAAGTCCTCTACATAGTTAGGACAATGCTCTTTGACATACATATCGACATAGTTGCTAACTCTCGTTACAAAGGCATTTACGGACATTGGTCTAGGTAATAGAGCTAGTTGATTCTCTATGTTCGTGTCAAACTTGTTGTTGTATGCTGTTACAAAATCATTTATGAATGTTTGATCTACTGTTATCATTTCGTTTCTCCCTATTGTGAGATTTGCACTCACTCATACTTTTATAAGGATGTAAGAGGGAGAGGATTTCTCCCATCCCTCTTTTGTTAGCACCTATTATGCTGATGTTGTTGTAACTGTACCTGTTACTTCTACAGGTGTTGTTGTTGCATTTGAAGCAGATGAATAAATCAAGTTTACGATACCACTTGATAATTCAGAGTAAACGATTGCATCGAAGTATAAACCGATGTCAACTTCTTGTTTTCTGCCACCAAATCCAGGAATCTTATCAAAGAACTCGCCTTCTTGATACTTGACCATTTGAGCTGCTGCTTCTTGGATCATAAGAATTGCGTATGTCTTTGCATTTGCTTGGTCGAAGTAAGATGATGGAACACCAACAACTTTGATACCATCGAATAAATCGATTTCGTTTTCGCTTCCGTTCCAGCTACCTAATGACCATCTGCCTTGAGTCATAGCTGCTTGTTTGAGCATTTCAAACTTGTTGTAGTCGATGTATAAAATGAAGTTGTTGCTATTGTAACCTTGATTCTTAATAGCTGCTCTTGCATTTGTGATAACATCTACGATATTGCCTTTGCCAACAGAGATGTCTGATTTGATACCTGCTGCACTTGCGATTGTCTTAAGTGTGTATGTATCTACAAATGGATTTTGAACTCTACCAATGTAGTTGTTTGCTACTCTGATAATGTCATATCCTGCTGCTTCCTCATCATCCATTTTGTCAATGTATAAAGAGTTACCAACATCTTGTGTTAAGGTAATTGTGTTCCAAGAGATTGTTAATGCGTTGTTTGTGTAACCTGAATCTCTGGAATATGTGCTTGGAGTTGCTGAACTGAACTCGATGTGTTGATACTTAACTGTTGATGCATCTACTACGATGCATGGTTTTCTCAAGTCTAATGTCTTGAGGTCTTTGTTTAAGACTTTCTCTAATGCTTCTGGAGTCTTAATGTACTTAACTGCTAATGAAATTGTGTTTGCCATATTATTTTTCCTCTACTAATTTTCTTTTATTTCAATTTAGTGAGTTCTAACATTTCATCTGGTGGAGGAGTCTTGCCTACAGGTGCTCCTGCCTTAAAGACTTGTTTTTCCTCACTCTCCCACAAATACGGATATTGTTCTTTACTTGATTTGATTACATCATCGATGCCATCTAACTTGCCATCCGTAAGTGCTACTTTTGATAGATCTGCAGTTGCCCATATTGTGCTATTGTTCTTTGCACCTGCTTTAATCAAAGCTGTATCAATTAAGTTCTTTCTTGTAATCTCTTGGATTCTACTTTCGTAAGACTCTTGATCTGCTTTAGCTTTGGTGCTCATATCATCAATTTGTTTCTTTAGAGCATCTACATCCCCTTTGCTACTGTTTAGATTCTCTAGCTCTTTTACATACTCTGCATTCTTGCTTTCGGCTTCTTTCATTCGTGTATTGATTTCATCAAACCTACTCTTTGGTATATGATCCTCTTTAGCACTAACTACGAATCCGTTGTCCTCTAATGCCTTTAGTTGCTCATCACTTAAAAAATCCTTTAATTCTGCCATTGTCTTTATCTCCTTTCGTTCTTTTTACGAGTTACGAACTCGAATTGGTCTTATTACTTTGGTTGTTCTATCGTTGAACTCTACGAATCTATTTATCTGGAGTGTTAGGATCAACTTGATCTATAACACCTTTTTCTATATCCCTGTCTATCACACACCTGTACGGATAATATGCTCTCCCCTGTTTGAGTGAATAGACTTTGTAGTCATTTGTTAACTTTTGCCACTTCTTTCTCAACTTCTTTGCAGCTTCAATATCTCCTGCTTGTCTTAACTCCATCTCCTCTGTCTTTAAGTGTCTGATATTGTTCTCGTATGACCTTTGCCTTTTATCTACTGCATACTCTTTGCGTATCTCGGCTGCTGTATAGTCTCTTGGTGGTCTACTACCTGTTGTGTATTCTATGAGTCTATGTCTGCAGTTGTATCCATTGATGATGCCATTACCATCTCCGTTCTTTCCGTTTAGTGCTTCCTGTAGTGGTCTATACCTTATTCCATTTATTACTCCAGAACTTCCATCTAAACTCCACAACTTACCCTGATAGTCTTTGCATCTTGGAGAGCAGTTTGGATGTGAACTTGTCCATACTAACTTGACTCCTTTCTCTGATAGGTTTTTCACATCTTGGATGTTGGCTTCGTATCTAACTGTCATTTCGGCTGCATTCCTTAACACAGTTTGCTTTATCCTTCCATCCACAGCTCTTTGTGCATACATCGGTGGATCTGTTGCAAGTGCTTTGAGAGCTATCTTTACTTGCCTTTGGTAGTTCTCGATTATTGGTCTACCTACCATTGATCCACTATTCAGATACTCCCTTACATACGAAAGTGTTTGTGCATTTGTTGGTGGCACTTTTACTCCTGCATTTGCTAGGTTGGTATTTAGAATAGTCATACTTGCCTTTAGCTCGTAGTACCACTTTCTCGCACTTGTTACTAGACTCTTGCGTGTTTGTTCTCTTACTATTAAGTTTTTAATGTTCGTGCAGTTTCTGGCGATACATTCATTAAGTCTCTTGGTTAGAAGTGCATCCTCCCAATTCTCCATAACTGCTTGTGTTATTATTTGTTTGACTTGCGTTGTCGCAGTTTGAACTCTTACGATTGCTTCCATAGCCACATTGTCGGCAGGAGCATTAACCATATTTGCAAGTCTATCTATGTTATTGTTGTTCATCCTCTATTGTGCCTGTAAGGTCTGGTAGACTATCTGGTGTGTCTAATGCCATTCCTCTCTCGTATCTAATACGATTAACTTCCTCCAAGATTTGTTGGTCATTCCAATCTGGATGGAGTGCCTTAAGAGCTGTCTCTGTGCTTATAACTCCAGCTGCGATTTGGTTAGAAACATTTGCTATAACACTTGTTTCGGTTTCAACAATGTAATCTCCAAAGGATACTTGGATGTCGATGTTTTCCCACTTGATTTGGTTGTCTTTATATGGTTGATCTACTAGATTGTTTCTTACCATCCAATCGTTGAGTTGTAAGATTTTGATTAAGATTTCCTCAATAAATGGTTTCCATACTTCTATCTTTGACTTTCTTGTCTCTAAAGTAACCTTATTACGCTCCTGTTGGCTCTCTGCCGAAGCATTGACACTTTCTAGTCCTGTTATGCCAATCGCATAAGGAGATAGTCCTGCTTTGTTTAAGGCAGTTGTTAAAGCTGTTAAAAACTTTTGTTTGTGAGACTCGGTTTTGTCTGGAATAATTGAGTATGTGATTTCACTCTTGGAGTTTTGATCTATGTCGCTCTCTACTTCGACATAGGCATCTGTAAAGTTGTCATTAAGGATAAACCTTCCATCTGGAGACTTTGGTATCATATCCTTTGGAATGTATCTTACTGTTCTATTTGTTCTTAACTCTCTGAATATGGTTGAGTATGCTTCATCTAGTGCATCGAATGAATCTATTGCACCTTCATAATCACTCGCACCATAGTCGCTATCTGCAAACATTAAGGACTTCTTGTTTGGTTTTGCAAATGCGAGTAATCCTTTGATGCCTTCAAATACTTTTACTTCTGGATCAATGTGTGCAGTTTGTGGAATTGTTGTAAGAGGTACTTCCTCCTCTTTATTGTCAACCACTTTGAGTTTGTATAACTTATAATAAATACAAGCATCTCCGTTTTCGGTGGTGCTGTAAACTTCATCTAATCTATAGTTTGTATCTTTTATTTTGTGATATGTAGGGAATCTTATCTCTCTAATTATTCCCCTGTCTTTGTAAACTCTGCCTCTTGTAATGTCGGCAACTTCAAGTATTGGATAGTCAGATAATGTGTTGTCTACGGATAACTTGTAGAATACTTCGCCACCCCAACTCTCAATAGCTGCACCATCTTGGAGTTTTTGTTCCATATCTAACTTGGAATAGAGTGTTAATACTTCCTCTCTGATATATGCTGTTACATCATCACTCTTTGCTCCTGCTTCATCGTATGCAAGAACATCAATGTCGATGCCATTACCAAAAAGAATGTATCCCATCTTTTGAGCTATCAAAGAAGGAATACCTGTGTGTCTTTTTAAGGATGTAGTTGGAGCATTTCTCCAGAAGTAATGTAATGAGTCATAACTGCCATATCTATCGTAGAACTCTTTGAGCTTTACTGCATCGCCACTAGACCATACTTTATACTCTGCGATTTTATCACTAAATTCTGTGATAGTCTCCTCCTCTATCTTTGCACTTAATTTTAATGGATTGAATTGCAACCTATTGTTAAGCATTCTTAAATCTCCCTCTAATCTGGTTAATCTTTTATCTGTTAAATATTCTCTTAATGACCTCATTCTATTTCCACTCCACTAGCAGCTAGAATCTTTTTCATGTGTCTTGTTTCGGCATATTCCAAGCTGTCTAATATATCGTTGATCCTTTCGTTTTTATCCTCACGAACTTGACCTGTTTTGCCATCCTCCCATTTAGCAGATTGAAAAGCTCTGAATACCTCTCTACCTTCCTGTGTATCGTTGAACTCAATCTTGTGCTTTGCCAATAAAACAATGTTCATATCGATTCTTTGCTTTATTGTTGCTTTGTAACTCGGTATAACCTGTGGCAACCCTTCTCTCCTAAAGTCTGCTTTAAGGTCTGCTATGTAGTTTTGTTCGGCACTATCTACTGCGATGTAATCTGGAACTACTCCTCTTTGCATCCACCTGTAGACAAACTCCTTCAACCTTCTAGTCTTTTCTTGGTATCCACATTGTTCGAAGGTTGCTTTGTCTATAACCCCTATCTTGCTATAGTCCATTGTTAACCCTATCAATGTGAATGAGTTACAAGCTCTTGTTGCTCCTATATCAACACCAATACCGAAGTATGTGTATTGTTCTGTTTTAAGTGGTTTGATGAGCTCATCATCTATGTATGCTTGATAGATCTTTTCTCCAGCACTACCCCTTTCTCCAAGTATCTTGATTGTGTAGTAATAACTCCCCACAGGATAAATGCTCTTGGCTCTCTCTATCTTTTCTGGTGTCATGATTGGATTGTCCTCCATTGTCCAATGTTGATACCACCAACCATTAACCTTTGGCACTCTGTCCATATCTCTACGAATAGACATCGGTGCTTTTCCATAGATTCTTGCGTGGTTTATGTATTTCGTATAAACCCACAGATCTGGAGTGTCTCCGTTGAGTGTCCATATTTGTAATGGCTCATCACAACTCACCTGTCTTGCGAAACATTCATCCACGAATTGTTCATCTGCTGTGTTGACCTCATCTATACGGCTTACACAAAAAGTCTTACCTAATATCTTTTCCCACTTACTAGCATCTGAATAGTTTGCAAGTAAGACTTTCTTATATGCAGGTTTATTTGGATAATCGCATCGTATTACCAGGTAATAACCACCTATATTGTCTTTTCTCAATGAACACCAGCTACCGAATTGATCCAATAAACCGAACTTAACATTGAGTATGTTCTCTCTTATTGCATCTAAATCTGCTGCTGCGATAAGATGTAAAATCTCATCACTCTTTTGAACTGCTTCAAAGAACTCGATAATTGCAACAGTTGTCTTGCTACTTCTTACAGTTCCTTCGTGTATATGTACTGTACACTTTGGATTCAACCCTATGGAGATTGCATCCAACATCTTGTCTGTTATCTCTGGAGAACTCATTTCTCATCCTCATCTCCATCTTTTAAGTCAACTCTTGTACTCAACTTGTCGATGATCTGCGAATGTGTATCGTTGACAACAGCTTTGATTTCCTGTTCTACAACATCCTTTTGTCCTAGATATTGTTTCCCCCACCATTTACTGAACTCTGGACTTTGTTGTGCCATCTTGAATTGAGCCAATTTGATTGCACCCTTTCCAACCAATGCGTATGCGTGTTGAGCTGTTGATGAATTGTCATAATCGTAAGTATCCACAACCCATCTATTAAGAGTCTTGTCATCAACCTTTAGATGTCTGCATATTTCCTCTATGTTGCATTGGCTCATACATAGTTGTTCAAATAGTGATTTATCGATAGAGACTTTAGGTCTACCTGCTTTAAGTGTAGATAGTTCTGAAAACTTCTTTTGATAAGTGCTATATACCCAAACAGATAGAGTTTTATCACTAACATTAAAATAGCTTCTTATCTCCACCTTTGAATGTCCTGCATTAAGAAGTTCCTCGAACTTTGCCTTATCGATCTCTTTTCTTGCCATAGAATGTACTCTCTTGTTTTTTTATAGTCTTTTCCCTTTCCCCTGTAATAAAAGAAAAGACCTACGATGTGTAAGTCTTTCCCTTCGCTCATTATGTAGGATACGGTTATGGATTTATGAACTAAAATTGCTTTTTTGAAAAGGGATTCCTACACACTAAAATTGTAAAAAATCCCTATTTTTTAATACATACCAAGTGATTGTTGTTTAATACCATTTTTTATGTTTTATAATACAATCACTCTTTATCCTCCATTCTTGCTCCTAATTCCTCTGATAAAAGCTCTATTATTATTGCTAATTGTTTCCTGTTGAGTGGTATGCCAACTTGCTTTACTACCTTACTAAACTCTATATAACTAGATAGGTATTTGATAAGGTCTTTAAGTTCTT